>Ga0114999_10005073_pt1 | contig 15619 bp, 14 predicted proteins | sample ArcticOcean_MG_C_3_FD_89820 | JGI IMG/M metagenome (GOLD analysis project Ga0114999, IMG submission 89820) | Marine microbial communities from western Arctic Ocean - ArcticOcean_MG_CB8_126 | ecosystem: Environmental > Aquatic > Marine > Oceanic | place: Arctic Ocean: Canada Basin | collected...
TGGAACTAACTCGCTTAGATAAGAAGCAAAGTATGCAAACAGAACCAAACAAAGAACATTTGGAACTGTAAACCAAAATAATCCCGGTATCCCATCAGTATATGCTTTTGTTGCACTCACAAATAAAGCAGGTGCCCATATCCATGTCGCTGCAATGCTTAATCCTCCCGATACCGTTCCGATATCACGATTAGCAACTAAAAATTTATCTGTGGTATTGTAACCTTTTGAAAATAGGTAGGTCATAACCCATATAGCCATTGTGTAAATCACAACCATCATTAATTCAGTCATCTCAAATCCTCTATTTTTCTTTCAACATTTTCTGCAATTCAGCAGTACTCCCCACAAACAATGCGTTTGTAACATTTTTAGGTGCAGTGTTTGGCACCTCTTTGAGTTTTCTCATTTTCTCTTGCAAGTCACCAAGTTTTTCAGTAACCTCAGCCACTTGTTTAATAAGGTTTCCGGCAACTTCGTATGCTCGTGGATGTTCCGATTCTTTGGCGAGTTCCAGAATGCCTTCCACTGCATTCGTTCCTTTTTCGACCAAATTGTAGAATTGTTGTCGTTGGTATTCATAATCTCTTTCCACATGTTCATTCGCATCACCCCAATCTTCTTGAGATGAGGGTACTACTTCTTGTTTAATAATTTTTTTAGGAAGACTTTCTACCACACCTAAAGCTTTATCAATTTCATCATTCATCGTTACAATGCCTTTTACATATACTAGGAGCTTGTTCTGGATTATTTATTAGTGTATCAAACCAAGATTGCCATTCTTCTCCTTCAACGATATCCTCAATTCTTTTTACATTACTAACCTTCATACTGTCCTTATAGAACCGAGATATCTCTTTTTCTTCTTCTTCAGAACGAGTTCTTTGTAAACCACAACATGGTAATAGATGACCTGTGGCACAAAAAAACACATCTTGACCATCAACATTATTTCTTAGGCAGCGAGGATTAAGTGCCATTTAATCTCTGCTGTTTATTATCATTTCCAAGCCAATTTCCAATATATTCATCACTGGGCTTGAATAAAAGTTTATCCCACATCTCATCTTTCCACTCACCATATCTATATGACTCATGCCACCTACTTGACTTTACTAATTTAAATGTTATATTATGATCTGCTGCAAGAGATTTTGCTTCCTCTATGTCATTTTCATTATATTTAAATACAATATATTTCCATACAGGAGTTAATCCACAGTTTATTGCAAGTTTCATCATATCAAATAAATGTTCACCATCTTGATTTATCCTATACTTATGACTGTCTTTTGGAAGACCATCAATCCCAAAAATCCACTTTGCATTAACATTAGCCTTAAATGCTTCCATATACCAAGTTGGAGTTTTATGTGATGCGGCCGTATGTAAAACAGTTTTTTTATTATTTTTATAAGTTAGTTTAAGAAAATCTATTAGATTGACAGCAAAAATAGGATCAGAAATGTTCCCTATAAAATGTATGCTATCATAATATTTCATCACCTTTTCAAAGTCAGACATCGACATATCACCACCTAAAAATGGTAGATTGTTTGACAGTAAATATTTTCTTTCGCACTTTGGACATTCTAGGGTGCATCTAATAGAGGTTTCTATATTAATAGCTTTACGGGTATCTATCATATTTCTTCTACTATACCAAGAGCTTTATCAATTGTATTACTCATCTTCACCTGTCACTGGGTTAAAGGTTTTCGCATCCGTAAAGAAAGATGATACTTCATTGAATCCAAAATCATCATCTGCATCAGCACTAACTGGGTCTGGTGTAACTGTATATCGCTGTTCTCTTGCTGGTGATTTGTCAGGAAGGTCAAGGTATTGGTCAACTTGAACAGTTTTAATAACACCACTGGATGTAACAGGGCCATACAAATAAAATTTAGCAGTAAAATCTAGTGTGTAAATAATAGCTCTTCTAGCTTCAAACTCACCTTGATAATTATCTTCATAGTTGATACCATTTAAAACAATGGGAATATCTCTTTTAATTGACATATCAGGAATGTCATTTATTGTTATTGTATAATCAGGTTGAAAGAAAGGTAAAATTTGTTCCACAATTTGTAGTGCATCATCTGATTGTTTTGCTAAAATATATAGTTGTATAGAAAGGTTGTATGGCACTGGCATAAATTGTGTATCAATTGTTTTCGTATTATTTCCCGTGTTTTTTTTCTTAAACTTTTGAACCCTATTTAATTTTCTAGCTGGATCATAAGAAAGATTTTGTATTTCAAACCCAATACGAGGTAAAGTTAAAGCTACTTTACTTGAAAGGTCTGCATCTGCCCTGAGACGCACTAAAAACTTTTCTCTTGGGCCATATGCAAGAGGAACTTTCATAGACTGAGCAATATTACCAGAACTATCTTTGCGAACTAGTTGTATATTATTAAATGTTGTACCGAATCCTACGATTACTTTGCGTATAGTTTCGTGATAAAACTGCTGCCCTAACATCGTATATTATCCCCCTACATCACCAAACGGATTTTTCTCACTGAAGTCTAGAACCGAATTTTCAGCAGTTGCTGAAATTGACCCATCTTCTGTTTCAAATAACTCATTTTGCGCCTGATTATCTACATTATTTTCTGTCGTACCGTCACCTAATATATATGTTTCTTGTAACAGGAACTCTCCTGTCTCTGAAAGAACAACACCAGCAGATGTTGTCATGTCACTAGTTTCTAGTGCCACTATTTCGTCACCATCTGTATCATCAGCATTTTCATGCACAATTCTGCCAATCTCATCCTCTAGGAACAGTGCGTCAATTGAAGCAGAATCTTGTTCCATAGTGAATTGATGTGTTAGAGTATCAAGCGACAAGCTGTCTTCAATTGCATCAATAGCAGAAATATCTGTGTCCAATGCTTCAGAACTATATTCAAACAATCTACAACGCATTTTGTAAACTGGATTATTATCTAACTGAAAATATGGCTCATCATGATCAACAAAATTTATCTGAAATAACTTTGACAGAATAGGGTGAAAAATTAAATCACCTTCTAATGGTCGATCTGAATTTGTAGATGTTGCCTCTGAAATAATATAACCATCCTCAAAGGATGCTGAAGCTTCAACAGTGGCACTATCAAGAGTTCCATCTTCCAATAATATTGAACCATTAAGCGTATCAGTTCCAGATTCTATTGTGATCTGCTTAGTCAATTCTTGAAATCTAGTTTTAGAAACAACGAATGTTGCTTCACTCAAATTCTGTAAACCAAATTGACTCATCATTTCTTTTTCACCACCAAACCCACCTTCACTATTCTCCATATACATTTCAATTTTTGCTTGAGTGGTAAACTTAGCTAAACTGTCTACGCCAAGAATTTTATCTTCATTAACAAGAGTTCTATCAAGATAATGAACATCGTGGCCATGAATCTGTATTGCCTCAATAACTAAATTGCTATAAAGATTTTGTTCTGTAGCAATTGCTGAAACATTGCTTGTGTGAAATGCTGAATTGACCGCCATGAGTTAACCTATCTGATACATGGGGGGTAATTCAAAAGCTAGTTGTATTTGTTCTTCTAATCTTAGGATTTCCTCTTGAGCTTGACTGTATAAAGTTTCTCCATTCATTGTTACACCACCTAACATAGTGACGCCATTAAATTTGCTAAGATTTGCTCCCCACTGTCTTTTCAACAATGCTGTTGCATATCTTTTTAAATAAATATCATCAAATATATCTGTGTATGTGGTAGGATCAAGTTTTCTAAAGCATTCTATTAAAATAAAATCCTCATCAGCCGTTACATCATTTGCCCAATCCATATCAATATATAAACGGTTCTGATGTTGGTTAAATCTTATGGGTGTTTCTCCAACCAAAATATGCTCTAGAAAATCTAAATGTTTCATCGTCATATCATAATGAAGTATTGACTGTGAAGAAAAATCATATAGATCGTTTAATCTTAATTGATAACGAACATCAAACATATTTGATGTTGAACCTTCATTGAAAGGGTATACTTGAATAACTGATATTACTGAATCTGGAACAGGAATCCAATTATTACCTTCTAACCAATCAGCAGTTACGGTGCTATCAATTTTGTCTGTAGCAGTTGCAGTGTCATTTGCTCTTGCTCTTGTCACTTCGGCACTTGTGATCAGATGCTTTAAGTACATTCTCTCAACACCATCATAGTGATATTGAGCGAAGTATTGCAATGCTTCATCTATACGATCATCTGCTTGATCATCAGATACATTAATATCAATAACACCAAATCCAAGATTTCTTAGACAGTATGATTTAAATGTTGCTTTTGTTGTTGGTATGGCCATTACTTATCTACCAATTGTTGCAAGAGATTTTTGATTTCATGCATCTCTGATTTTAAAGTATTTATCTCTCTGGTTGTGTTTCTAATCTGATCTCGTTGTTCTTCTTCTTGTTGTTGTTTTGCTTTAACATCATTTGCCCGACGAACTGCTTTCTCATATGCGCTTTTATTTCGATTTATAACAACGCCTGGAACATTAACGTCTTTAGCTAAATCTGGATGACCTTCAATACGTTGATAATTATCTGACATTACAGCGCCAATGCTAATGCTCTTAAATCGCTAAGTCTGGGAACAGCAGATTGATTAGTGCTTTGCATAATAATTTTAATTGAGAATGAAATAAATTCTGGTAAGGGATCACCAATACCATCATCAGTCACTCCAGCACTGTATGTGTATTCTTGAAAATCATTAACTGCCAAAGAAGAATTGACAACCAAATCTGATGTTCCAGTAGTATTGAAGAACTGATAAGGTAGATCATCAAAATCTATTGAATCTTCACTTGACAAAGTTTTAAACATTACTTTAATAGTGGCGTCGGCAGGTCTATTAGCAGCAATCAATACTTTTAATGCCGTTGCTGGATTTTCTAATATAACTTTTTTAGTTACATAAATTGCAGCATTATTATCTCCTTCAGCTTCTGTTGAAGGAATAAAGGTGAGGTTTGATGCTAGATCAGAGGAACTGTCAATCTTATTAATTCTATTCATTACAGAAATCCAAGATGACCTTTGCAAATCAATTGCTGGACTTAAATTTGATTTTATTGATTTCAGATTAATTCTTGTTAGATATGATTTAGACCCACCCATTTCATTTATTTCATTGATTGGAGAAGCAATCATGCGAGTAGTATCAAAATCAGTATTATCATTTATGGCAATTTTTACTTCATTTGCTTCTGATTTTCTACTAAAGGAAGTTTCACTACCAGAAACACTTGTTGCTGATGTTGTTCTTGCAAAAGCAGTTATACTTGTTTGTTCTAACTCTAAAGAACTTATTTGAAGAACACCAGTATTCATAATATGATTTTCTGAAGCAGTAACAACTGTTCCACCATTCTCAGCTGATGATCCTGCGCCACCATCAAATGCTGGACTACTTAAAAGTGTCACACTGTACGAATCAATATCAATATTACCAATTGAAGTAAATGTTTTGTTCACTTCAATGAATGGCACTTTATGTATTTGATACAATTCTACAACTGAACCAGCAGCATGGGCCGCGACAATTGTATCACCTTGAGCCCTAGTTATAGCAGAAACTGCCGTATCGGTAATTGCTGTGAAAAACATAATTTCATCATTAATTTTAATATACCAACGAGAAGTGGAATCTACTGTTCCTGCAAATTTTCCACTAGTATTGCCGAAATTTGTGCCACTAACTAATGACAAAGCAGTAGCAGTAGAAGTAATACCAGCACTTAGAGTTGTTGATAATCCAGACTTAGCTCCAGCAATAGTTACATTGTTTGTGATGGTATACATACCATGATCTTTATGATTTATTTTTAAAGCAGTATCCCCATGAGTAAATGATAGAGAATTATTCAACAAAGTTCTGCTAGGCACAGGACTATTATGGAGAGTTAAATTTCCTAAACCATCATCATCAGTAAAACCTTTTCCCGCAGTACTTGAACCAACTCTAAATAAAGCTGCATTGATTGTTATTTTTAAATCTTCCATTGGAGATATTGCCCATGCCCTATCATTACTAGATTTAAACAATGTTCCCGTAAGAGGTTGTTTGCCTAATATTTTTCCACCTAATAAACTCGCCTCCCCTAGTCTTGCCAAAAATATTTTATATTCTGGAGAATGTGATCCCACCACAACAGCATATTCAACGCCTTCCATAATATATACAGGAGACTCAAATGTAAATTTTGTTGGAACATCACCAAGTGTTGATGTAGAAACATCTGTTGGATTTAATACTGCTCTACTAAACACTAATCTTTTAGGTGTTGGATATCCATTTAAGGTTTCTCTAATTTCAACAAACACAGGTAGAGCATCGTCCTTCCCAAAAAAGAAAAGTTCAACAGAAGTAAGAAATGCGCCACCTCGAAAATTACTTGTTTTATTCGAGGCAGAACTTTCAAAAGGAATCTGAAATGTTTGAGCTAATGGTTGAAGAGGTGCCGGAGTTGCCGGGAGATTCTGGATTTTTGCCATTATTTTAACCCTTTATGTTTTTTCATATCATATTTTTCCAGTATACCTTTACTAATTAGCCACCCAACAAATATGCATGGATACCTACAAAAAGCCATGTGCATTCGTGACTCTAAAGTTAGTGGCTGATTTCTTAATTCTCTTCTAACTCTATCCGTTCTAACTCTAGCAATCCTTCCAAGTATTTTTGCAAGCATTGGAGAATTTGGCATTTTCTTGGTCAATGGTCCAGCTATTTTATGGTATCCATCAATAAGATAATCTGTATTTGGGTATCTAACATTATCACTTTTATCGTGTCTCATCCAAATGGCATTTCTGAAACTACCAAATCCGTACATGACATTCATAGCAGTACAAATAACCTTACCACCACCATCATCGCTATCGCCATCGGAATCGTCACCATCATTCAATTCATGTCTGCTGAGTGATTGTGAGGGCCTAGCAACATATGCAGGTGCGGGTGGTGGTGGTGGAGGTCTTACCGCCAAAGATACATTCTGGTATTGATCAAACATCCCAGTTGCATAGTATATGGTAAACCCATCTGTTATAGATTGCTGGGCAGCGGTTCCTGTATATTTATTTCTCGCAGGATTGTCAATATTTAACATATCACCTCTAGTTGAATCACTACTAAGTTTAAATTCAACCTCTCCTGTAGGAAATTTTGGATTGCCAGGAAAATTTGGGTCCGGTATATTAAACACACCATCAATTCTTCCAGCTGCATCAGTTATCAACGGATATGGTGAAATATATTGTGATACTGGCCTATTATTAAAATATGCATACAATCTTGTTCTAGGTTTAAATCCAGTTCCAGTAAAATTGACACTATTTGATCTAATGAATGGACGAACACCTTTAGTTATTATTCTATATCCATTTCCCTGTCTTTCAATATTTGCGATTGCTTTAGTTGCAACTTCAAGTTTTTTTGTTCTTGATTCTATTGATCTTACAAATCTATTATTTTCAAACTCGTCGCCAGGATCAGTTTGTTCAACAACACCTATCCATTGAGATTGCCAAGAATTCCACATAGCGCCCAAAACATGATCTGGAGTTGCAGCTGCAAAATCAAAATCATGAGCAACACTTACAGTAATTGATGGCCTAACTTCAGTATCAAACCAATCGTCACCATAAGGAGAAAGTTCAATAGTGCCTGTCCAGTTAGAGTTACTAAACGGAACAACCGATTCGATTGCTGTGGCAACATCTTGTTTTAGTAAAACTTGTTCTATGAAAGGTAGAGTAACTAAATCACCCGTTCTGAAATAGCCAGCATCTAATCTTTCAAAATCTGTTGTCACTGATTCTATTAATGATAAATGTTGCATTCTATGTTTTGGTCTTAGTTCATTATTTTCTGGATCAATAGAAACTTTATAATCAGGATTTCCAATATCACCAGTTCTATGACCAGCAAAATTATCGACAACAAATCCTGATTTAAATCTGTTTAATCCATTTGCATCTGTAACTTCAAGGTCTTGCGCCGACCGTTCTAACAAATTAAGCGAAGTATAATATTCAACATTTTGAACTCTTTTCTCAATCTCGCCAATATCCTTCATCGTATATCTTTGATGACGTTCTCTTTTTATTTGAACCTCTTGGGGGGCAAAAGTAAATGCTGGAACAAATATTTGAGCAACCTTCATCATACTAGCATGTGTAGCTGGAGGTTTAGGTATTTCAGCTGCTGCACCATGAAAAATACTTATCTTTCCTCTCTCCGATACCTCAATGTTAGCAATATAAGGTAAAAAATATTCAAAATCACTTTGTACGAATGAATCTGGTTTTGGTACATCTGACATTGATGCACCTGTTCCATCATATTGTCTATGAAAGAAATCGAAAGAATTGCCAGTAATTTCATCTGTAGTTGTAATTTCAGAAGAAGTTCCGGCAATATTCTCAACTCTAGGCCTAAAATCATATGTGTCGTATAATGGAAACGCACCCGTTGGTGATGGTGTATCTGGATCAATTTTTGATGCTGTATATGTTGGTATATCTTCATAAGTCATTTGGTCTGCAATATCAACATACGAATCAACTGTCATAACATCGCCAGCGCCATGTTCAAAATAATCATAAATTACTATAACTTTACCAGTTGGAGAGCTTACATTATTTCTTCTTATAATTTTGGATATATCATAAAAATTATCTCTCATTCCAGTATCAAGACTGTAGTTATTTTTAACATTAATCGAACCGGCGGTCAGTGCAGTAACAGTTGAAGTTGCACTAGAAGAAAATCCTGTTATAGTTTCGCCAACAACAAATTCTGTCGTTGTTGCAAGAACATATTCCACAGGACTAGAAACATCAATAATTCGAGCCGTCCCACCGGAAGCAGAACCTGTTACTAATTCACCTCTTGTAAAGGTTCCAGTTATTGTTCCTAAAGTCAATGATGGGATTGTTACATCTGTGCTAGTCTTTTCTGAATCAAATACGGCAACTAATTTAAATGCATCTGCTCTACCCAAGGAGATTGTCCTATCGGTAGGACGAGTTCCAAAAGCATCTGTGTCGCCCGGATTAACTGCTAGTTTTTTCATCAAATTTACAGTTTTACTTTTATGGGCCGCTGATGTTTTTAGTAAGGTTGCTATAAGTTTAACTTTTGTTCCTGTTGGTAAATTTGTAGTATCTAAGATTGTTATTGAACTTGTTCCTGCACCAGAAAGAGTGCTGGCAATTGATACAACATCTCCCTGTGCAGCGCCACCACCATCTGTAAGAACAGAAAGAGTGTAATCTTTTTCATTATGTGAACCAAATGTTTCCCCACTACCAGCGTTAAAAGTAACACCAGATGAAGTGGTTGTACCAATAAGTTGCTTTCGTATTGTATATTGTGTATCAGATTCGCCTTGATTTGTTGTTGTTAATAATGTTTTAATAACTTTTTTAGGCAACTTATATAACAATGCATTTTTTTCTGGTGTTTTTAATATAGCAGATTGGGTATCTCGACCTTGCTGAATAATATTACCCGAACCTGTTCCCGTTTCTAATTCAATAGATGAGTTTACATCATCTTCAAGAAGAATTTCTGAAAAGACATTAGATGCTTGATTCAGAACAATATCACCAGTAAAGTCTTCTCCAGATGTAGCATCATCCATAAACACTTGTCTAGTATCAGAGAATTGAAAAGTATCAACTATCGAAATCGTTAAATCAACATTCCCACTAGTTTCAACAACATCATCAGTTTCAGCTGAATCTGAAGCAGTTATAGTTTCGCCAACTGAAAATGATCCCACAACATTTGTCAATAAAATAGTTGCTGCGCTAGTTCCATCAGCAAAAACAAAACCTGTAGCTCCAGATGATGAACCTTTGACTTGAACGCCTCCATTAGAATGAGTAGCAATGAGGGTTGGGCTTGGAGTGCCGCTCATTGTAAGTTTAGTAAAAGGTCTTACATCAAACAAATATAATTTATACACAGCTTCTGTGTTTGATGAAGATGCACCAGCTGTACCAGAAAAATATTCTAGGCCTCTTGATCTTGCAACACCAATATGATTTCCAGATGCAGAACCTCTTGTTGCAGTTTCAGCATCATATAAATCAACTTGTTTGAATGCGGTAGTTTCTCCACTTATTGGTGAAATATCTGGACTGCCATATATATTTGTTACATTAGCAAAATTTCCTAATTCAGCAACAGTAACACCAGCATTGACTGTTTCAAAATCTCTTGCTTTGATCATAGTCATGAATTTTGAAGTAAAGCTTTCAAATTCATGACCTTTTACATATGCTTTATGGGGAGAAACTTCTAATTGTAACTGATCATTTGCTGCGACAAAATTATCATCTGTTATTTCACCGGCAACAAACAATCCTTCATTCTCGTTGATTGTGACGCTTTCATGCATCTTAAACTCAAATGGTTTGACTGTATAATCACCAGATTCATCATAAGTTCTTCTGGCAAAAGTTTGTTCAAGTTCAGCATATCGTGTTTTATTGACAACAGACACAATACTGCCCACTCTGATATCCATTAGTTGAACAAAACTCTTAATTTCTTCTGAATTTGGAGCAGTATCTGAAGGGAGAGTAGTCAAAGACAACGAAAATTTTAACCTGTGGGCACCTTTAGCGGCAAAGTTATTGGAACCTGTAGAATTATCCAAAAGAGTTGTATCTAATTCTGGAGTAATAATTTCTTCTTTAACATTAAAACCGACCAATATGTTCACATTTTCAGTATAGTTATTAATAATTAAAGTTTCTGGAAGGCACTTAACAAAATGACCTCTAATATAATACACACCTTCCTCTATTATTGCTGCTACTCCTCTTGCAGAGGCAGGTCCATTTGGCACAACTTTCTCGGCTCTAAGAGCCGTAGCAGCTAAAGTAGATGTAAATGTTGTAGCAGATGTCGCACCGGAATCATATGATATGGTATGTGTTATTCCAGCATTAGCACTTATGTTTTCACCATCAGCAAAATTAGCAGTTTCATTATCAGTGCCATTATTAATATAAGCAATATGAAGTAGAGGTTGATCTGTACTAGTTCCGGCTGAAAAACCAGTAACTTTTGCAGTAACACCAGTTGTTTCTCCAGTAATTGTTACTGGAGAAGTAGCATTAAAATACTGCGAAGGATCAATACTCTCTCCAGAAAATGTTGTCACCAATTTTAATGTTTCTTGAGGAGCCAAACTTATTTGGCCAGGAATAACCATATCACCATCTCTAAAGATATGGTTTCCGTGCTGTTCAATTTGATTCTGTAGATTAGATTGTAGTTGCGTCAATTCTCTGGCTTGAATAGAAAAGCCAGGACGAAACAAAATCTTTTTAAAATTATCATCCTTATCAAAATCGTCAAAATAAGGTGCAACATTTAAATCTGTTTTTTCTGCCATTTTAGAATTCCACTATAATTTTAATATCTTCTGTTTGATCTGTAGCTCTTGATATTGGTCTGCGATTTTCTTTGTAAATTATATTACCACTATCATATGTTAATTCTGGATTAGCGTACCCATCTGTAAATGTGATTGTAGCGGCATTAGCAAGAGTGACAGCAGTATCGGCCGACGCATCTGGAGTTGCGGTAGCACTGGATGAGGCACCAGTTACAGCATTTGCACCGCTGAAAGCAATGTAAGCACCTGTGGTGGAGTTTGTTCCAAAGTCTGCATGTCTCTCTTGTTGATAATAGAGAATACCTAAAGATGCATCATACTCAACAACTTTACCAATTGCAAGGGTTGTTGTCTGTGTTATTTTTTCGTCAGCAGTAAATGTTCCACTTGCTGCTCCTGATCCACTTGTAGGAAACTTCAAAGCATATGTTTGTCTTGCAGTGCTTGCTGTTGCGACTGTTGATGTGCCAAAGTCTGTTGGGTCTACAACTAGACCAACATTTCTGAAATCATTTGTAGCGGCAATGTCATCGCCTTCTGCGCCTGTAAGCGTGGTGTTTGTCATTACAAAATGAGCGCCCAATTCATTCACACCATTTGTACCATGGCCATCCTTTGGAGATACAATAACATCAAACACTGGATCAGTTGTTCCACCAATTGCAGAAGCAGAAGTTAATGCTGCATCAGAAAATGTGTAACCAGAAGCTATGTTGATTGTTCCATAGGTGTAACCAGAACCACCAGCATGAACTCCAGAGGTTGTAGAGGCGTTTGTTCCAAAAGATTGAACTTTACCGCTAGATATTACAATTCTAACAACAGCACCACTTGCTGTTCCTTGATTGGCACCATCACCATAAATTGCAGCATAATAAGTTCCATCTGTGCAACCAGCACCGAGATTTGTTATTCGAAAAGATTCAATTGCTCCATCAGTTGCAGCTGCGCTGACAGTGCTATCTGTAATTACTGGCATAAAATCTGTGGTTAGAAATTTAGTTGCATTGGAAGCAGAAATGGTATACATATATTTAAGAACATATCCACCAGTGGTGAATAGTGATGTACTCTCTGAAGTAGGTTCAGAACCACTATATGCAGCATCTGCTGTATATTCTCCAGCTGGAATGTTACTAATTACTTTATAAACTCTATTTGCAGAGGTTCTAAAATAAAATGTAGAAGTATAAAGAGAGGATGCACCAGAGTCCGCTGTATTAAGAGAACTATAGTCATCTTTATACATATCAAACGAAGTGCCATTTGACCAATCTCGTCGTGAGATGACTTGAAGAACATTTGTAGAGTCAATTTTCTTCGCACCAATCATTTGATCCCAAAAATAAAACTCATCAGACACACTGTCTGGGGGAGTTGGAGGAGAAGTGTCACTAGCACCAGTACCATCATTTGTGCTAGAAAACGCTGTTGGTTTTCCAATAAACAAATAATAAGCAGAGGCGGCCGCTTCAGTGAAAGATTCAACAAACTGCGAAGCATTGTGTAGTTTAAATTTTTCTGTGATGATTGCTACCATTTTCGGTTCCCATATCTTTTATTTATTTATAAGATGTTTCCTTATATTTATAAGTATTTTGATGCGATACAATTAGGTCCAAACTGTCCATCATCAAACCAATCAGATTTTTTTACGAATCCTGCATTCTTATAAGATTTCAGTGCCGATTGTCTTGGAACAGTCCAAACCCAATTACCACCATTATTTCTTGCGTATTCTAAACAATGTATCAGTATCGACTTTGCCAATCCTTTTTTTCTATGCTCTGGATTTACCCACAACCCTCTTGACCTATAATATGTAAATAATCCTGTTTCAGTTACAAATACGCTATTAACACACACTATACTGCCATTATCTTCTATTCCAAAGAATGTTGGATTAGCATTCTTAGCCATCTCTTTATCTTTACCTAGAAAGTCATCTGTCCACTTCCATGTCCACTCATTCGTTTTCGCAACCCCATTTTTCTTGTTAGGCCACAAATATGTCTCCCATATAGGTTTTATATCTTCCCATCCTATTTCTTTCACCTCATACATGTATACTGTAATCCTCCCACAGATGCGGTTTGTTGAGGGAATGAGTAAAGTGAACGAACTTTATATCTTTATGGAACTCTCCTCCAAGGTAGATATAATCATTTCCTGTTATATCATTATATTTATTAGTCAACTCAACCTTCCATTTTGTCATATTTTTCCCATAGTTTATACTTTCATCTGTCACCCATCTTGTGAACCATGCCTCTGGAAGCGTTATCAACTCAAGATTCTCTTTCACTGTGTCTTCTACAAAATATTGTTCACCGTTCACTGGTCCTTTAGTAGTTCCATTATTAATATAATAATGTTGCCAGTGGTGAGGGTCGCTCATAAACTTATCGAAAATATATTTACAATCCTTTGGATAATATTTAAAGAACCCACCATTTATTACATACCCACTCTTCTCTGTATCACGCCACCATCCCGGCATCGCAAGGAACTGGCCATGTTTCACCGGATAGTCAAAAACCTTTTCGTAATCATTCACCAAAAGAATATCAATGTCAATCACACAGATAGGTTCGTCAATATCCATCTGCATTCCCCACATCTTATTCCATTGTAAAACTACATCTGTATCATATGGTTCTCGTATCCAAATGATTTCATGGTTAGGCAGTTTTCTTTCCAGATATTTTTCATATTCTGGCCCGTATTTGTCACCTATTCTAATTGCTAATATTTTCATTATCTATACACCCCACTATGTGTATTCTATCTTCCCATGATCCATTTAATGCCGTATGCTTCTGTGTAGTATCAATTTCGTAGTGTCTACCATCAGCAGGAAGATGCATAATTTCTTTGTTGACAATCAACCAGCAATTTTTATTTGTAATCACTGGTATGTGAATTCTTTTGGTTGGATCACTATGTATTGAATAACACACTTTTGGTTTTAAAACCAGCACTCTAGTTCTATACATATTTAATTCTTCTATTATAGAATTTATATAAGGAAAATTAAAATTTGGTTCAGTAAAATCTGTTTCTTTGTAGGGTTTTATATTGCTAATTGTACCACAACCAAAGAAAGGATCGGGGTTATCATCTACACCCTGTAAACAAATCTGATCAAAAAGCGGAGGTTTAAACTTTGGTAATAATTTTAACTCATCTTTGATTTTGTCTAAGTCTAAGCGCATATTGTAATCTCTTTTACTCTATGGGGCTGTTCTAAAATCCAAAAGATAACATTACACGCATAATCAACAGACATTTTTTTAACATCCCTATCAGCTACTCTGGGAGTATCTATAAAACCAAAATTTATACATGTTGTATCATAGCCATCCCTAAAGAGTTGAGCGTTTGCATCTCTAAGAGCCTTTTTCTCCACGCCATATTTACTTTTTAAAATATCACTAGCATGTGATCCTATATTAATGATTCTTTTATTTAGTTTTGCAGCCTTATATAACATTTCTACTTGAGTAAACTCATCATGTTTACAATTTATGAATATGTCACATTCTTCTAGAGTATCTGCAATCCTTTGGAAATAATATTCTTCCAAAGCCTCACCAAGACCTCTTCTTGTTCCTGTTATATAAAATTTATCCATATTTGTCACCTATTCTAACTGCTATTATTTTCATGGTGCATGGGGAAAAATCATTTTTGATTTTATCATATCTAAAGGTTGTACTCCAAAATATTTATTCGGTTTCCAATCACCATTTTCTTTTTCAAACCAAGGAATAAATGCAGCAACAATGTGAACTCTTGGTTTAGTTGCTCCACCTGTATCTCTAACTCTATGTTTTATTCTTGTGTTCCACATGTAAGCTTTACCTACCTCTAAGTGTTTCGTTAGTGTCAAAGAATTGCCGTAATCGTCTGTTCCATCAATTTCTAAAATATAAGATGGTTCTGTAACCAGTGGAATATTAAATCTTATCGCACTCCACAAAACTTCATCTATATGCCAAGACTGTTTGTGGCCAGGATAAGACCACATAACTCTTGATCTTGTTGGAAGTAAATCCACACATTCTAAAAATTTACTGTAATGTTTGTCAATAATTGGATGAACTGTAGAGAATCCGTATGTGTCATAGTAAGTATCTTTATCATCCTTCCA
>Ga0114999_10005074_pt1 | contig 15617 bp, 14 predicted proteins | sample ArcticOcean_MG_C_3_FD_89820 | JGI IMG/M metagenome (GOLD analysis project Ga0114999, IMG submission 89820) | Marine microbial communities from western Arctic Ocean - ArcticOcean_MG_CB8_126 | ecosystem: Environmental > Aquatic > Marine > Oceanic | place: Arctic Ocean: Canada Basin | collected...
GGGCTACGGTGCGCGGTATCCGATTCGCCAATATCGATGGGGCGTCAAACGCCAATATGGCAACGCTCGACTCGGTCGAGGTAGATCTCGCGCTCGGACCTTTGCTTAGTGGTGAAATTCAGATTCGCAGTATCACGCTTGTAAAACCGGTGATCGCGATCGAGGTCCTCGCGGATGGCCGAAGCAGTTTGGATATTGGGTCGGGTGATGGCGGCACGGACGCAAACACCGCCGCGACCGCGACGCCCGACAGTGCCAGCCCCGCGATCCGGATCGACCGCGTTGTCATCGAGCAGGGCTCGATTTCCTATCGCGATGCCAAATCCGACGACGTTATTCAAATTGAGGCGATTGACGCCACGCTATCCGCGGAAACGCTACGAGGCCCATTTGCGGGTGTCGGCGAACTTATCCTGCGTCAGGTGCCGATCAATTTCACTTTTAGCGCCGGTTCACTCGCGGCGAAGGGGCCGATCGCACTATCGGCCGAAGTCGGTGTCGGCGACGCGGAAGCCAAACTCACATTCAGAGGGAGAGCCAGCGAGCCGACTCCCGCTGCCCACATCGAAGGCAAGCTGACGCTCGGCGGTGGCGACCTCGGAAGATTGATGGATGTCGTTACGCAACTAGCTGGGGCGGCGGCCGGGGATTTCCCTAGGATTTCTAAGTCCTACTCACTTACGGCCGGAATTGATGCAACAAGCCGCGCTGTTGCGCTCAACGATTTTACCTTCGAACTCGGGGACAGCAGCGCCCGGGGCGCGATCAATGCGGCGCTCGGTGACCAAATTCGCGTCGATGTCGCGCTGTCGGTCAATCGACTGGATGCGGATGGTTTGTTGGCAGAAATAGCGACTGGTCAGTCGGCCAAGGAAGCAGCGCCCACAGCTCCAAAACCCAAAGAATCCACGATTATCGAGCCGATTACCTTCACCCTCCCGGAAAACCTCAATGGCAGCGTGATCCTGGAGGTGGAGGCGCTGACCTATCGTAAGCACGTTGTGCGTCGGGCGGCGATCGACGCAGCGATCGAAAACGGGGTCGTGAAACTTCAGCGTTTGGCGGCGCAGCTTCCCGGCGGGTCGGATCTCACGATTGAGGGGTTGCTAACAACGCAAGATCGCGCACCTCAGTTCGAGGGCAGCGTTAGCGTGAAATCCGACAATATCCGTGCCGTCCTTGACTGGCTGTCGGTCGACACCACGAGCATCGCCGTCGATCGGTTGCGCAAGTTTGTACTGTCGAGTCGGGTGCGGGTCACAGCGGATGTTGCCCAGGTCTACGACATTGATCTGATCCTCGATTCGACCAAGATCACGGGGGGCACCGCTTATGCGTTTCGCACCCGGCCATCCTTTAGTATAGCCGCTACGCTTGATCGATTGAATCTAGATGACTATTTGCCTGGCCTCGCCAGCGGGCAAGCCCAGGCTGGCGGTGGTAAGGCGGCAGACGAACCTGCGAAGTCCGAGCAAACGGCAACGGCTACGCCGCTCGCGGTTCTGGATTCTTTTGATACTAATTTGAAACTCAGTGCGGGATCGCTGACCGCCAACGGGATTGCCGTACAGGGATTGAAGATCGACTTATCGCTGCTGGCCGGTGAACTCACGGTTCGGGAATTGAGTACGACCAGCGCGGTGGGGGTTGCGGTGGCGCTATCGGCCCGCGGCCGAAACTTCTCCGAAGATCCCACCATCTCCACCGACTTCAACATCACGATCGCCAAGCCTTCACGGGCCGCACGGGCGTTGGCGATCAGCGAGCCAATGATCGCGCGACTCGGAGAGGTATCGGCCAAGGGTTCTATTTCCGGTTCGGCCAAGTCGCTGTCGGTCAACACGACGCTCGCCGTCAAGGGGCTTAGCGCGGTTGCCTCGGGAACGATCGGAGGGATTGGGCTGGGAGGGCCGGACGAAACGCCTGTTTTCGATCTTTCGCTCAATCTTTCGAGCCCGAATCTAGCGGCGTTCGTTCGACGCCTTGATCCGACCATCAATCTCGATGTCAAAGGTGCGGTGGGCGCAATCGGCAAAGTCAAAGGCGGGCTTGAAGCGCTGGATGTTGACCTGGCGCTTAATGCCGCCGGTGCGCAGATGAGTGCAGCGGGTGCGATCAAGCCGCTAGCCGGGCCCGAGTACAGCCTCCAACTTGCGCTGTCCCATCCCGACCTTGTGAAGTTTCTTGCCGACGTCGGCGTCGACTATCGGCCCGCGGCGACCAATCTCGGCGGTATCTCGATCAAGACCGCGGTGCAGGGGAATCCTCTGCAGGTAACCCTGAGTGGGATGGACGGCAAAGTCGGTCCGGCCCGTTTCTCGGGCGACGTAGCATTGGGATTTGGTATTAAGCGGCCTCGCCTCGACGCCAACATACGGACCAGCGAAATCTTGCTCGATCTGTTCTTGCCGCGCGCAGACGCAACCGCGCAAACCGGAACGCAGAAATCGGGGTCATCTTCACGCAGCGCGGCGGCACAGGAGCGGTGGTCGCGCGACCCTATCGATCTTAGCTTCGCGCAGACCTTTGATGGGATAATTCAAATAGCGTCGCGCGGCATCACCTGGGGTGCCTACAATTTCGCCGAGCCGCAGCTAAAACTGGTGGTCGAGGACGGGGTGATCGATGTTAATCCGTTGTTGGGCAAGCTGTTTGCTGGCGAGGTTCAAATCGCGGCGCGCGTTAGCACCACCGATACACCTCGTCTTGGTTTGTCGCTCAACCTGAAAGGCGCCGATCTTGGCGCCGCGCTTCAACAAGCCGCGGGAATTGATACGCTAACCGGACTTTTTGATGTTCAGGGACAGTTCACCGCGCTCGGTCGAAACCAGTTCGAAATGATATCGACTCTGGCGGGCGAAGGGTTGGCGACCGCACGCGATGGATCGGTGACCGGCATTAATCTGCGCGGCTTGAGCGACCGTCTCAAGCGGCTGAACGAGATTACTGACTATCTTTCTCTTATCCAGTCGACGATGGGCGGCGGGGTTACCCAATTTCAATCGGTCAGCGGCCAGTTCACCATCAATCGTGGCGTCGTCACCGCAAGCGATATCCGTGCGCAGCTAGATGCCGCAGAAGGCTCCGCGCAAGCGAAGATTGATCTGCCGCGATGGGTGCTCGATCTGACGAGCAGATTTCGGCTAACCGAGCACGCAAATGCGCCGAACGTCGGGCTGGATCTCCGCGGACCCATCGACGCCCCGGTCCGTGACGTTCGCACGCGCGAACTAGAAAGCTATCTCATCCAGCGCGCCGGCGCATCGATCCTCCGAAAGGCACTGGGCAAGAAAAATCCGCTCTCAAACATTCTTGGCGGGTCAAGTACGTCTGGGACATCCAGCGGTACACAACAACCTTCAACATCGGGGCAAATCCCACCGCCGCCGCCGACGGGGCAGACGCAGCAACAACCGGCCGCAAGTCCGGCGCAGCAGTTGCTCAAGGGCCTCGGGACGCTCCTAAAGAAGAACTAATCGTAGTGCGCACCCTCGGATTCGTTGGTCGTTGGTGAGGGCGACATAGCCGTGCGCCTCATAACGCTATCTGCGATGCTGGCGCTTATCGCGATTGCGGCGGCAGTGATCGCTGTGACCCGGGCACCGGCGTCGCGATTGGCGATCTTTGATGCCCATATCCACTACAGCGAGCCGTCGTGGAAATCCTACCCACCGCTCAAGATTTGCGGGCTATTGCGTGACGCCGGGATCGCTGGTGCCGCAATATCGAGCTCTCCCGACGACGGTACCCGTCGGCTCGTCAGCCTCAATCGCACGCGGTTCGTGGCAGTTTTGCGCCCCTACCGTGAAGGCGTCACATCGACCAACTGGGCTGTTGATCCCACCGGCGAGCGTTACTTGGACGAGCGGCTGGCAAGCGGACGCTACGAAGGAATTGGCGAAGTGCATTTTTAATCGGCGGCAGAGACGACGAAACCGGTTGCACGTCGCGCTGCCGAATTGGCCATAGCGCACGACATTCCGTTACTCGTTCATTCGGGAAAAGCGGTAATCCAATCCCTGCGCTGGCAGTTTCCCGAACTCAAACTTCTTTGGCCCCATGGAGGCATGATCGAATCGCCCGAAGTGATCGGTCCACTCCTCGGCGAGGACGACAAATTATGGGTCGAGTTGTCGTTCAGGGCCGCCGATATCGAAGGCGAAAGTTGGGTCAGACCGGCCTGGCGATCGTTGTTCGTGAACTATCCCGATCGCTTTGTCGTCGGCAGTGACACCCATGTGACCGGTCGTTGGGATAGCTACGGTGATTTGATCGAAGAACATCGCCGTTGGCTGGATCAACTGCCACCAGCGGTTGCCAAGGCGATTGCTTTCGACAACGCGGCGCGTTTGTTTCTCGGCCGCGAGTGATCGCAAGCGCGGATGCGCGTAATCCACAGTACGACGGTCATCACCGTCGACCCCAACGATAAGTTACTGTTTGACGCTGTGGTTGCGGTAAAGGGTACGAGAATCGTCGATGTAGGACCTTCGGCGGACCGTCCTCGCCCGCCACAGTGATGCCGAGCGTATCGATGGCAGTAACAAAGCGGTTCTGCCAGGACTTGCCAATCTTCATACCCATTTCGAGCTGACTCTGGCACGAGGGATCTATGAGGACCTTTTGCCGCCGCATACGCCCCCGTTTTCGGGCGGTATGGCGGAACTGCCGTTGCCGGTATTGTCAGCCGACCAACGGCGGGTAATGTGCTGCCTCGGCGCGCTTGAGGCTATTCGCAGTGGCACAACGGCCGACTGCCGTATTCCCCGCCCCGAAGATGTACTTAGGTGGGCGACCGTGAATGGCTATCGGGCGCTCGGCCTGCCAGGCGGGAGCATCGCGATCGGTAATCCCGCCGACTTAAATCATGGTTGATCTTCAGCAGGCACATTTGGTTCCGTTGATGCGGCCGGTCTCGTCGTTCGTCCATCAAGGGCGGGCAAGCGATGTCGTCGCGGTTATGGTCGATGGCCACTGGTTGATGCGCGATGGCGAGGTGCTGAGTATGGACGAAGCAGCCATTGTCGATGAGGCGGACCGTATCGCACGCCAGGCTTGGTCCGAACTATTTGCCGCGCAGCGCGGCCTTCCGATGCCGCTCGGGTTCGATGATCGTATGCCGTCAAGAGGGTAACCCCCGGCCGTTCCTAGACCTCGCTGTCGCCGACCGCCGCAATACCGTCGGCTTCTCCCCAACGTGGCGCGGCCGCGACCTCGACATCCAATTGATCGAGGATTCGCATGCAGGTCTGGTCAACAATCGCGTCGATGGTTTTTGGCTCGTGATAGAAGCTCGGCACCGGTGGAAAAATGATGGCGCCGAGGCCGGCGAGTTTGGCGAGTGTTTCAAGGTGCCCCTGGTGGAGCGGCGTCTCGCGGATTGCGATGACCAGGCGTCGGCGCTCTTTGAGCATCACGTCGGCGGCGCGGCTGGTGAGTTCGTCGGTGATGCCGCACGCAATACTTGATGCGGTGCGGATCGAGCACGGTGCGATGATCATTGCGTGGACGCGATAGGAGCCTGACGAGATTGATGCACCAATATTGCTTGGGGCATGGACGACGTCGGCGAATTTGGCGATGTCGGCGGGCGCGAGCTGGCATTCCTTGGCAAGCGTTAGGCGACCAGCGCGGCTGAGTATTAGATGACTCTCGACGTCGGCGATTTCGGCCAGCATTTGCAACAGCCGAACGCCGTAGACCGAGCCACTAGCGCCGGTTATCGCGACGATGATGCGTCGTTTTGGCGGCAAGCCGTCTCTCCCTGTGTCACGCGATTTACTAGCGAATGAAGAACGCGCAAAGGTGCGAACGAATCGATAGGCAGGTCAAGGCTTAGCTTGTTGCGGCGATGCCCGTGGTATTGGGGGATCTTCAAAATAGGTGTGTACTATGATCCGCCTAATCAATTCTCTTGGGAAGCCGGAGGAATAACATGACCAGCGATACCGCCGAAGCGGTTGCCGCCATACGCACGCAGCATGCCGATCTCCCCGAACCCGGTCCCTATGGTGTTTGGGGCCCGGAGGACGGTGAGTCTCATTGGCTGCCGCTGCCTTCGGGCGGCTATATGACTTTGAAGATGACACCGGAAACGTTTCCGGAAAATCTCTACATGGCGGCGGTTCAGGTTATCGAGGAAGGCGGCGTTCTACGAGATCACGGCCACCGCAAGCAGGATGAATTTCTATTCGTTTTCGAGGGGCACGGCACGGTTTTCATCGACAGCGTGGCGCACCCAGTTGAGCCGGGATCCCTGGTCTTTGTCGGTCGCTATCGCAATCATGGCTTCGTCAACGAAGGCGAGGGGCCGATGAAAATTTTCTTCATCACGGTTCCGGCCGCGGGTGTGGAAGAGGTAGTACGTTTGATCGGTCGACCGCGCGACCCCAGTCAACCCGAGCCCGCACCGTTCGAGCGTCCCGACGATCCAGACCTCAACCAGCGGCTTGAGAGTTTGGCGGAGATCACGGGCATTGCCAGTCCGGACGAGATGCCACCCGGAGGTACCGGCCACCACCACCGGGTATGAGCAAGCCCAAAACAGAGACTATTTGAGGACGATTAACGTCGGCTCGCACTTGGATCAATTCTGCCGACTCTCACGTCAACGAAGCCGGCGACTTGTGGGAGAAACCCCTTCGCGCCAAGTGGGGTGATGCTGTTCCGCGCGTCATTGAACCAAAACAAACCGGTGGTGGCAGTATTCAGAGCGGAGGTCGGGTTTATTTTACCGGCGAGGATTATCTGCCGACCGGAGATCTCCACCTTGGCGATGAAATAGTTCAGCGGGCGCGCCGTACCAATGTCGATCCAGTGTATCGCGCGGCTTGCATGGACGAGGACCGGGTTTGGGCGGAGCTTTTGTTTCCGACCAAGGGAATGATGGTGTTTCCGCTACCGAACACCGATCTCGCGCGCGATTGTTTTGCCGTCTACAACGACTGGCTGCACGAATATTGCAGCCAGGTGCCGGATCGAATGCTGGGCGCGGCTTTGATCCATATGGAGGACGCGGATTTTGCGATCGAGGAACTCGAGCGCAACGCTAAACGCGGATTTCGCTGCGGCATGATCAACGGCGATACTCGCCCCGAGTGGGGCCATTATTCCGATCCAAAATATGATCGCTTCTGGGCTGCTGCGCAGGAGATGGAGGTGCCGCTCGCCATCCATATTTCGACGGGGATGAAAAAGGACGTGTTCGTCTTTACCGGCGAGAAGCTGCGCTACGCCCCGCGGGGCTATCTCGATTTGATGGCCGAGGCCGGCCAGGTGGTCGCCAACGAATTCATCTTTGGCGGGATATTTGATCGGTTTCCTGGGCTCAAACTCTTCCTGGTCGAGTATGAAGCGTCGTGGCTACCGCATTGGCTCTATCGCTGTGAGCAAGTCGCCTATGATTTTGGCCCGAACCTTGGGGTGGTACCGCCGAAAAAACGGATTCGCGAATATCTCGATCAGCTCTACGTCGGCGTGATCGATGATCCGTTGATCCGCACCGTTACCTCCGAATTGGATCCTAACCGTCTGATGTGGGGATCGGACTACCCGCATGTCCGCAATACGCACCTCAAATCGCACAAGGTCGTCGACGATATATTTGGCCACCTCGACGAGGAGACCATCGACAACATCACTGTTCGTAACGCGGCTAGGGTATTCAAAATCGACATGCCGGCGGTCTAGGCGACGCTGACGATCTTACGCACCTAAGAGCGCAGGCTGCGCTCCCCGGTCAACTTCTCAAATACATAGACGCGGATCGCACTTGAGAGATTGCCATCGCGTTGGCGATCTATCTCCGTGAGTAGCGTGTTAACTGACGTTTTACGAGCCGCAGCGATACGTTGAAGGCCACGCCAGAAAACCTCCTCGAGGGTCACGCTGGTGGCATGACCCCCAATGACAACGGATCGTTTGCGAAGGCCGGTATCTGGCGGGTTGATGGTTAGCTCGGTCCGACCATTTTTTCTGGCCGCACCCACTTGGCGAATTGCTCTTCATTGGCAAGGCCAAGCTTTTTCGCCGCTTGGATTAGAGTGCTGCCGTCCTTGTGCGCTGTTTTCGCGATCTTGGCGGCATTGTCGTAACCCACATGCGGCGCCAATGCGGTGACCAGCATCAAAGACTGTTCCATGAGATCGGTGATCCGTCGGCGATTCGGTTGGGTGTTGGCGATGCAATTATCCTGGAAGCTAACCGCGGCATCCGAGATCAATCGGATCGATTGCAACAGGTTGTAGATCATCACCGGCTTGAATACGTTGAGCTCGAAATGCCCGTTTGAGCCGGCGATACTGACCGCGGTCTGATTACCCATCACCTGTGCGCAAACCATGGTCAATGCTTCGCATTGGGTGGGGTTCACCTTGCCCGGCATGATCGACGACCCCGGTTCGTTTTCCGGCAGGATCAGTTCACCGAGACCGCTGCGCGGACCCGAGCCCAGGAAACGAACGTCATTGGCGATCTTCATGAGGCTGACGGCGATCACATTGAGGGCGCCGTGGGCTTCGACGATGGCGTCGTGCGCCGCCAACGCTTCAAATTTGTTGGGCGCGGTCACAAACGGCAGTTTGGTGAACTTGCGGATCTCGGCCGCTATCCTGCGATCGAAGCCCTTGGTCGTATTGAGGCCGGTGCCGACCGCGGTACCACCCTGTGCCAGTTCGTAGATGCGAGGCAACGTCGCGTTAACGCGCGCGATACCGTTGGCGATCTGATGTGCGTAGCCGGAGAACTCCTGGCCTAACGTCAGCGGGGTGGCGTCCTGAGTGTGGGTGCGGCCAATCTTGATGATGCTGTTCCAGGCCTTGGCCTTGCGCGCCAGGCCACGCTCGAGGTGCTTGAGTGCCGGTAGCAGGCGTCGGGAGAGCTCTTCGCCGGCGGCGACGTGCATAGCTGTTGGAAAAGTGTCGTTCGAAGACTGGGCCATGTTGCAGTGGTCGTTGGGGTGGACTGGCTTCTTCGAGCCTTTCTTGCCGCCGAGGATCTCGATCGCGCGATTGGACAGCACCTCGTTGACGTTCATGTTGGTCTGAGTGCCCGAGCCGGTCTGCCACACGACGAGTGGGAAGTTGCCATCGAGCTTGCCGGCGATAATGTCATCGGCAGCGCGGACGATGCCTTTGCCGACGCTCTTGGGCAAATCGCCCTGCCCCATATTTACGACTGCGCAGGCGCGCTTCAGAACGGCGTAGGCGCGGATCACCGGATCCGGCATCTGCTCCCAACCGATCTTGAAGTTCTGTCGGCTACGCTGGGTTTGGGCGCCCCAATACCGATCAGCAGGAACCTCGATCGGACCGAATGTATCGGTTTCAGTTCGGGTCTTGATCCTCGTCGCTGTCGCTCTTTTTGCCATGACGTCCCCCCTTCGCTGGCCTGCCTGATGTCGGCGTCCCTAGTCTAGCGTATGCGAGAGCTGCCGGGGCCTGAAAATGCGCTAGATCGCGTGTTCGACGATTAACGCCACCGCAAAGATGACGAGAACCACGCCGGTAATCCACGAGAGCGAGCGCTGGATACGTGCCTCGGCGAGCCACTTGCGCGGGCCTTCGGCAGCCAGCGCAAGTGCCCCCTGCCAAATTGTGTTGACGATAATCAACGCAATTCCAAGCGTTGCGAGCTGTAGAGAGACACTGCCGGCGTTTGGGTTTATGAAATTCGGCATCAATGCGAGGAACAGAAAGATCACCTTGGGGTTGAGAATGTTGGTGATGGCGGCGTCACGCAGACCCTTTGTCGGGCTGATAACGGGGCCCTCAACGCCGTCGAGAAACACGACGCCGGCATGGATGCTCTGATACCCGAGCCAAGCGAGATAAATCGCGCCAGCAATTGCGATGGCACCGTACAAAGCAGGCAGCGAGACGATGATCAGCGACAGGCCGAAAATGGCAGCCGTCGTATGAACGACGAGGCCGAGCTGAACGCCGGTTACCGTTGCCAGACCGACGCTGCGCCCCGACGTCAGCGTATTGCGCAAAATCAACAGCGTATCGGGTCCTGGCGAAATAACGACCACGAACGCCGCGGCGACAAAAGCGAGGAGATCGGCCGGATCGACAGGCATCAACGATCAAATGTCAGAAAGCAGATCTTAAGCAACCCACCGTCCGCAATCAGCGCACTGCTTATTTCTTTCGAAATTGATCGAGGGTAACGATGTTCTCGCCGTCGGCGCTATCGCTATCGGGTTGCGGCACATCAATCGGTTCGGCGCCCAGATCCATCGTGCTTGAGACGTCACTGTTGGCGCCGACGGTCTCGCTTTCGGAACTTTCGTCGTCATTGCCTTCGACCTGAAATTGGAGGCCGAAGCGAACACTCGGATCAACGAATCCGGTTAGGGCACCAAACGGAACCGACAATAGCTCGTGGGCACCGTTGAAGCTCAACGTTATATCAAAACTATCTTCGCCGACCGTAAGGCCCCAGAACTGATGCTGAACAACGATCGTGATCTCGTCTGGATATTTTTGCCGCAGGTGTTCGGGTGCGAGAACGCCCGGATAGTGAGAGCGAAACGAGACGTAGAGGTGATGGTTGCCGGGAAGACCAAACTCGGCCACACGCGTCAGAGCTTGGCGAACGACGCCGCGTAGTGCGTCGTCGACCAATTCTTTGTAATGCATTTGGTCTTTACTCATCGTCCCATGCCGCGATCACGATTGGCTCTCACCGAGCATTGGCAACCAGTTGAATACTAGAGGGGCAGGTGGGGGAACACCAGCTAACGCAAGGTCAACCTAACGTTGCGGACGGGCGCCTTCCCAAAAAAATATTGGGGTTATGCTGGCGAATATGAGCTGGGGAGTAGTGAGGGGCTTCTGTTGCCCGGCGCCCCTCAAACCGCGCTTACCTATTAGGCAGCGAGAGCCAAGTCATTATCATTGGCAATTATAAAGTGCGATCCGTCACGGCGGAATCATACCGGGCAAAAATTACACCTTTATTACGCACGTCGATCCTAGTTCGCCCCCATCAGAAGCGCACCCTTGTTTGGCACACCGTTCAAGCGCGTGCGCTTGTGGTGGAGGCGCCGGGTACTGCCCCCGGGTCCGCAACGCTTATTCCATGCAACGTTTATCACCATAGCCGGGCAAGCCCGGCACCTAATATATAGGGATTTTTGCGCCGAATTGAAAGTGGGTTTCACGGCTGCCCGCGAGCGCGGGCGCCGATGATCCTACCCGCCCTAGCTAACGGATTCCTCAGATCGCAAGCGCATCTTGATCGGGCCATCCGCGCGACCGTGGATCATCTGTTGCAGATAGGGATTATCGTCGCTGTTGATGTCCCGAGTAGGTCCACTCCAGACGACCCGTCCCTCGTTGAGCATAACTAGGTGGTCATAAAGACTATGCGCGGCCTCCATGTCGCTGGTGACGCACAGCATCGTGGCACCTAGCCGATCTACCGTTTTTCCGACCATATCGTTGATCCGATTCGACGTGACCGGGTCCAGGCCGGCGGTCGGGTTATCGAGAAAGAGAAATGAGGGGTCCCCGGTCATTGCGCGCGCGAGACCGACGCGTTTCTGCATACCGCCCGACAACTCTGATGGATAGAGGTCCGCCGTGGTTGGCGGCAAGTCGACCAATGCGAGTTTCTCGACCGCTATTTCGCGGGCAACCGTTCGTTCCACTCGCAGCCGGTTGAGGAGCTTGAACGCCACATTCTCCCAAACCGGGAGACTGTCGAACAACCCGCCCTGCTGAAACAAGACGCCGAAGGTCGATATCACGGAATCCTTTTGGGAGTTGTTGGCGCGGGTCAGGTCTTGGCCATCAACCATGATCGATCCCCGATTGACCGGGTACAACCCGATCAAGCATTTCATCAGCACGGATTTGCCCGATGCGGCGGGCCCGATCACCACCGTGCTCTGTCCCTCCGGGATATCGAAATTGATGTCGTGCAGAACGTCTTTGTTTGTAAAATTTTTGTAAAGCCCCCCCACGCGCATCCTTATTTTGCGGTCGTCCAACATAGTAGTCTGTTTATGTCCTTGCAGTGGTTTGGCGAGGTTTGTATTCCGCCGCGTTGGTGGTTGACAGGGCTCTATGTCCAATGCGGTAGTGCCGCTCGCACCCTAGTCTAGACTAGCCTTGGAAAGAAAATCTCATGCGTTTTACGCTTCGCTCGTCCGTTCGTTCGCCGTTCGGCCGCAAGGTTCGTATTGCAGCGTCGGTCGTTGGCCTGACCGACGATATCTCGATTGAAGAGACCAATACGATGTCTGCCGACGACCCGATCCGACAACAAAATCCGTTGGGGAAGATCCCAGCGCTGGTTCTGGAAGACGGGCGAACCCTCTACGACAGCCGCGTTATCATCGAGTATTTCGACGCAATCACCGGCGGCGGGCGCCTAATCCCTACCGATCCGAGTGCACGTTTTCCGGCGCTTACCCATGCGGCGCTCGCCGATGGGATGCTCGATGCGGGCATTCTTATCGTCTATGAGGGGCGGTTTCGCGCTGACCAGACGCCCTACCAACCCTGGCTGGACTATCAGCGAGGCAAGATTGAACGCGGGCTGAGCGCATTTGAAGCAGGGCCGCCGGCGGTTGAGGTGGTTACTGTTGCTTCAATTGGTTTGGCTTGTGCGCTCGGTTACCTCGATTTTCGTCAGCAGGTTGACTGGCGGCCCATCTGTCCGGGTCTGGTCGATTGGCTTGACGCTTTTACGGGCGCGGTTCCAGCGTTCGAGCAAACCATGCCGCCGGCCTAGCGAGGCAGGAGGCTGCAACAGTCTAGCAAGTAGCGTCGCATGTAGCGCGAGCGTGCCGCTGCGACTAAAGTGATTTGTCCCACTCCTTAGCAATCCGCCTGCCCCCATGCGCGTCACCCCCGAACAGCAAGCCGAGATTGACGACCTTCGGTCGACCGCTTTGACGACCCGTCGTGCGACCGCGCCGGCGCTGGAGGAGGTTCTTTATCAGCCGTTTCCGGCGCTTGATCACGGGTTCGTCAGGGTTGTCGATTATATGGGCGACGATGGCGCGGTCGTTCAGGCCGCGCGAGTCTCCTACGGCCGCGGCACCCGGCGGGTAAGCGAAGATCAGGGCCTGATCAACTATCTCATGCGTCACCGGCACACGACGCCGTTCGAAATGTGTGAGATCAAATACCACGTCAAATTGCCGATCTTTGTCGCGCGACAATGGATCCGGCATCGCACCGCCAACGTCAACGAATATTCGGCCCGCTATTCGATCCTCGACAACGAGTTCTACATCCCTGAACCCGAACATCTCGGCGCACAGTCGAGCGCCAACCGACAGGGGCGCGCCCAGGTGCTTGAGGGCGACGAAGCACGGCGTGTGTACGAGTTGTTGAAAGATGATGCCGCCCAGCTCTACGACCACTACAGCGAAATGCTCAACGAGGATGAGACCGGCGCGCGCGTCGATCCCGAGCGCCAAGGCCTGGCCCGCGAACTCGCACGTATGAACCTATCGCTGAATTTCTATACGCAGTGGTATTGGAAGGTCGATCTGCTGAATCTGTTGGGCTTCCTATCGTTGCGGGCGGATGCTCACGCGCAGTATGAAATCCGCGTTTATGCAGAGGCTATGCTGGATACCGTCAAGCGCTGGGTGCCAATGACATATGCCGCGTTCATGGACTACCGCATGGGCGGAACTAACCTGTCAGCCAAGGGTCTCGTGGTGGTCAAACGCCTGATTGCCGGCGAGGCAGTGACTCAAGAAGACAGTGGGCTGTCGAAGCGCGAATGGGGCGAGCTCATGACGAGCCTCGGCCGCGAGACGTAGCGTTGGCGGACCACGCAACATCGTCACGAAGTCCGATCGGTTCGACCTCGCCGGCGTGATCGCCTATGCAATCGATTGCGCGACGCGCGCACGACTTTCATACACGTTAGCCCGCAAACGTCGAGCACAGCCGTCTAGTGGGCCGGGCACATCACAAAAATGGGGATGGGACGCTGGTCGGCGAGCCGTTCGTAGTACTTGGGAAAGCCGATATACGTCGTGAGGGCGGCGGCGCGATAGCGTTCGTATTCCTCGCCTTGGGCCTCGTGACCGACGTAGCGTCCGACAACACCTTCGATATAGCACTCGGTTTCTGGGTTCGTCTTCAGATTGAAACACCAGGCGGGGTGGGGCGCGCGGCCCCAATTGCTGGCAACAACCGCGAACTCGTCGGTTTCGCCGCCAATGCGGACGTAGACCAGTGGTGCGATCCGTTTCTTGCCGGTCTTACACCGCGCGTCGTCATCATGACGATCGGCAATCCGGCCAGAACCTTGGTCGCGGTAATTTTGCGGCTGACGGCTCGAAAAAACAAAATGTCCAGATAATCCTGGGTTTTAGAGAAATACCAAGATCCCGGTCGCGTAACCGCTATCTTCTGCATCAGCATATGGAAAGGTTGGTAGTGCTTCATTGCCGATGAGTGTATGCGAGGGATCCGCTTTCGTCGTTATTGGATGACGATATTGGGCGCTGCTCTCGCGCCCTCGCCTAACGCTTCTTCGATCTTTTCATGAATTCGTGCGGCGATGGCCAAATATGTCTTGGCGTGCGGGCTATTCGGTTGCGAGACCACGATTGGGGTTCCGGCGTCAGAGGTCTCTCGGATGGCCATGTTAAGCGGTATCTCGCCCAAAAATTCGGTGCCCAAGCGTTCGGCAGTCTCGCGCGCACCACCATGGCTGAAAATATCGGACCGCTCTCCGCAATGCGGGCAGATGAAGTAGCTCATATTTTCGATAATGCCGAAGACCGGGACGTGAACTTTTTCGAACATACCGATGCCCCGGCGCACGTCGAGCAGCGCAATATCCTGGGGCGTCGAGACGATGACCGCCCCCGTTAGGGGAACACGTTGGGCCAGGGTGAGTTGCGCATCGCCGGTGCCAGGTGGCAGATCAATCACCAATACATCGAGCTCGCCCCATAATACATCGCGCAACATCTGTTCGACCGCACTCATCACCATCGGGCCGCGCCAGATAATTGGCGTATCCTCAGCGACCATGAAACCGATCGACATGCAGGGAATGCCGTGCGCCCGCATCGGTTCGATCTTTTGACCATCCGGCGAATTGGGCTGGCCGGCGATACCCAGCATGCGGGGAACACTGGGACCGTAGATGTCGGAGTCCATCAGGCCGACTCGCAAGCCCTGTGCCTTGAGTCCTAGGGCAAGGTTAACCGCTGTGGTCGACTTCCCCACGCCACCCTTGCCGGATGCGACAGCGACCAGCGCGCGAACACCAGGGAGTTCGGGTTTTGCCGCCGGTTGGGCTTGGGGCCCCGGTGCGGCCCCGGGGCCGGGCGGTGCCGCGTGCGGAGGGTTGGCAGCGGGTGTCGCTGCCGCCGACGGAGACGCATGAGCGGTCAACACAGCGGTTACCGACAGCACGCCAGAGAGAGCGTCGATTGCTTGCTCACAGGCCTTGCGCAACGGCTCTTTGGCTTCACCGTCCTGGGGCGCGACCGCAATCGTCGCGAGAACATGGCCCTCGCGGACCTGAACGCCGTCAACCATGCCGAGTGTGACAACATCGCCACGCTCACCGTCTTTTACGGTTCGCAGCGCATCGAGAACCTGTTCTTCGGTAACGTTCGTCATATTTGA
>Ga0114999_10005078_pt1 | contig 15613 bp, 21 predicted proteins | sample ArcticOcean_MG_C_3_FD_89820 | JGI IMG/M metagenome (GOLD analysis project Ga0114999, IMG submission 89820) | Marine microbial communities from western Arctic Ocean - ArcticOcean_MG_CB8_126 | ecosystem: Environmental > Aquatic > Marine > Oceanic | place: Arctic Ocean: Canada Basin | collected...
ACAGCTATTATGTATTTAGCACCTTATAAAACGGTCGAAGGGCTTAATATCTGCCCTATGGCTGCTGTTGCTAAATGTCATGAAGGATGTCTATACACTGCCGGACGTGCTCGCATGTTTAAAAGCGTAAACGCTGCACGTGTTAGAAAGACTATTTTATATAGGGATAACCGGGAATTATTCTATGAAATTCTTAGGAATGATTTATATAAATTTTCTAACTATTGCAAAAAGAAAGACATCCAGCCCGTAGTTAGGCTAAACGGAACGAGTGACATTGCTTTTTATAAAAAAGGGATAATGAATGAATTCCCGGGTATTCAATTCTATGATTATACAAAAGTATATAAGCGGGCTTTTGACGTGTTGCCGGATAACTATCACCTAACACTGTCATATTCTAAAGCTTCAGCTAAATATGCACTGGAGTGCCTTAAAGCGGCAGCAGCGACAGCGATTAATCTCGCTGTAGTATTCAGGGATAAGGCAATAATTCCAAGCTACTATTTAGGGCTTCCCGTGATTAACGGTGATAATAACGACTTGCGCTTTTTAGATAAGCCCGGGCACATTGTTTCATTGTATGCTAAGGGTTACGCTAAAACTGATAATAGCGGCTTTGTTATCGGTTAAAGCTTCCTTCCTTCCTTCCTCTATATTAGCCCGGGATAACCGGGCTTTTTTTTGGATATGTCATAGTATCTCTTCTGATTTTAAATCCCTTATACATGAGCTGAGGCAGTCTAATTGCTGCCAGCAAGCCCGGCTATTGCTAAATATAGCTATATATTAAGCCCGGGCTCATATGCTGCGATTTAATCCATGTATTATTTTTATCTTATTTTTATATCCATAAAAATCAGCACCAGGATTTTAATTTTGTAAGTTATTGAAAAATAAAGCCCTATTTTTATCAATTTTTTTTATTTTTTTAAATTATTGATTTTATTGATTTTTTTAGGTGTCGGCAGCTGCGGGCACGAGGGAAACTTTCAAAAAAAAGTTTACTGTTGACTGGTTTTTTACTGTTGACTGGCTTTTTACGGCTGACTGGCTATATAATTGTGGTGGTATCAAAAATAATTTGAAATAGTGTTTGACAAGCAGTTTAGATTCGTGCTATACTCCGCTACATGATTAATAAATACAAAAATTTAGGAGTTTTAAACATGAAAATGATTAACCAACTTAAGGGTCTTGCGAAAGTAATGCCCGGTGTATGGAAATTCATAACTGATAAAAATTCGGATACTGATTTGAATACAGTGAACCAACAAATACTTTGGTCAATAGATTATTTAAATTCAGATTTAGTAACCGCATTCTCATCTTTTATGGATGATATGCAACATAACCCTGACTATAAATATGCTGGGTTCACTGATAAAATGAAAGTGAAAACAGTTGCTAGGGTAAAAAAACAGGGCAGTATCCCAGTAAATATGGCTCAAGATTTTAGAGACTATTTATCTGATGCTGTTCAAGACTTAACTAACGATTACGGAGTAAATAACAAATGAAAAATAAAAAATTCATACCACTTAAAAATAAGTATCCTCCACATATAGTAGATATGTTGGATAATATGGATATTAAACCATTACCTGATGATTCACCTTTGAGGAATCAGGATTTTATAAACAAACTTAATAGGAGTAAATAAATGAAAGTAAATGAAAAGATTAAAAGAAAACGGTTTGGCATGTTCACCCAGCGTGGTAACAATGCTGTAAGGAAACTAATCATTGCCTCAATTGAGAGAGATGATTTAAATAAACCTAACTGGTTGATGCGTGAACTTAGAGCATTATCGGATAGGAATAAAACTATGGGAGAAGCTACAGATACAGATGTAGTTGAACAAGCTCTAGGATATCAAAAAGAATTGATAGAACGAGGTGATTTACCTCAACGTGTTACCTTTCAATTTCGTGAAGGTGATAGAGTTATAATTTGTCAAGATAGTATAGAAACATTTTTAGAGCGTTGGTACAGCAACACTTCTGAAGGCTATCGTAATAAAGAGAAAGCTCAAAGGAGGGCTACATAATGGAAAAGAAAGAAATCATAAAAGAACTACATAAAAAAATGGATGAAGCTGATAAGTATAAAAGACATAATGACACTATGAAAAGTGTTGCTTATCAGCAAAACCAAGAAATAAAGAAACTTAAACAACAACTCGAAGATTTAGATATTAAATACAGAGATGTTATGAAAGACCATACCGAATTACTTTACAGATTAACAATAGAAAATCAGGAGAAAAAAGATGAACAAATTAAACATTGAACTTAGAAACGGCTTACCTGTCGTGGAAATTAAAAATGAGGCTGAATTAAAAAAACAGCTTGAAGATAAACTTGCAGCAATACGTGTAATTTCACCGGACGATGAGTTTGGTGCTATCAGTGTAAATAGCTGGGACGGAAAGCCTTCCATGTTCACGAAGAGTGAATATGTAAAGCGTTGGAGAGATTATGTATCTCAACTAACGAGCCTAGCTGTCGATAATGACCAGTACGTGGAACTAAGGCTTCTTATTGTACGTATTGAGGAAATTGCTGGAGAGCGTTTCATGGAGATGTTCAAAGAACGTCACCCTGAAGCTAAAAACACGGTTATCAACGATGAAATCGAAGTTAGCTAATAAACTTTTACAGGTAGTACGAACCTCTCTGTTCAGACAGAGAATTGTACGTGATAAAACTAAATACAGGAGAAAAGAAAAACATGTTAAAAAATATTGATGTAATTAAACAGAGATATACAGGTGAACACTTTACACCTCTTCAAATTTTTATGGATAATATTAATTTATTAACGGCTGCTGCTGGGATTGACGAGCCTAAGATAGTAGCTCCATTAAATGAAGCCGGGGCTAACAGACTCTTGGAAGCATTGAAGGTTAGAAAGTCAGAAGATAAAGACTTTGATAATTGTGTAGATGAATCTAAGGAACTTCTATACACCTTTCAGGTTGAAAATAGAATCTTTGAGCTTGGGTTCGGTAAAGATTTAGAAACTGAAAGTATTCTTGAAGCACTATATGGGGATAAATAATATGTTATTATCTGAAGCATTTAAAAGGGCAGAGATAGAACACTACCGTCAATCTAAGCATTGCAGAAAGCAAGCTCAGTTAATGGACAGTGTACTATCTATACTTCCCGAAAAAATTACCTTAAAAGATTTAACAAGCATCCGCATTCACCAGCTTGTTAATGATTTGAAAGCTACTGGTAATGCTCCCGGAACTATCAACAGGAAGCTTGCAGTTATTTCTAAAACTTTAAGGCTATCTGTTTTTTGGGAGGAAGGTGTTAATGTAAATGAATTGCCTCTTATTAAACGCCTAAAAGAACGCACTGTAAAAACCCGGGTAATATCCCCGGCTGAGGAACAGGAGCTACTAGGCAAACTACATAAGCATTCACCCAAGGTTGCATTATTTGTAACTACCTTGATTGATACTGGTTGTCGTTGTGGTGAACTCTTAAATCCTAAGACTATCGTGGATATTGATAAAGGTTACTTACGTATATGGGAAAACAAAGGTGATAAGCCTCGGTCAGTACCACTAATGCCAAGAGTAAAACAAATTTATACTGATAACCCTAACCCATTCTCTGAGTTAACATATAAACATATCCAGCATATCTTTCAGAAGGTACGTAAGGCTATGTCCTTAGAAAATGACAAGGAATTTACCTTACACTGTTGTAGGCATACTTGTGCATCACGTCTATGGGAAACTACCGGAGATATATACTTAGTAAAAGAGTGGCTTGGTCATAGTTCAGTTATGGTGACTGAGAGGTATACTCATTTGCAATCTGATAAACTTGAGGCTGCCCGGGATTTACTGATAGACAATATCAAAATCTCTAACAGTAACCTTAAGGAAAGAGCTTAGATGTTATCTAATATGTTCTATGATGTTAATTATATAGTATTAAGTATAGTAAGTATTATCTTAGATGTTATCTTAGGGGAACTAGAATGATTCATAGTATAGAAGATTATAACAGACAATTGGAGCTTGAAGAAGATGTTAAGAATCACTCCATAGAAAAATATCATAAGGTTCTAAGAGATATTAGAGAGAAAGAGAAAGAATCTGTGAGTGAAGCTGGGTTTGCTATTATTAGGAAACTTATTAATCCTTTCTCTGAAGGTATTGAGGAACTTGTTACTAAATGTCTAACTGGTAAAGCTAACAGAATGGCATCTCAGGTTAAACTACTAACTGAATATGAGGGAGACTATGATACTGTATCCTTTATTGTCTTGAGGGTAGTTTTAAATGGTATTGTTAATGAGAGAAAGATGACTGCTGTTGCTGGTCAGGTTGCTAATGCATTAGAAGATGAACTTCAGTATAGACATATGAAGAATGAACATCCCGGGTTATATAGAAAGATGTCTGGGCAGTTCCAAACTACTACCAGTGAAGCTCATGTAAGAAAGGTTATTACTTACACAATGAATAAGTTTGATATCTCCCGGGAGAAGTGGGGGGTTGATAGAATGAAGTTAGCTATTAAACTATTACACCTGTTAGCAACGAGCACTGGTTGTATAGAAATTAAGAGAATTACAAAGAGTAAACATAACACGCCTTATGTTATTTCTCCCTCTCATGATATGTTGGAACTACTGGAGAGGACTCACTCTTTTTGTCAATTGATATCACCACTACATGTTCCACTATTAGTACCGCCTAAAGATTGGAGTAATTCTTATGACGGTGGTTACTGGGGTGATATGAGATGTACATCACTACCATTAACTTTCGTTAAGACTAGAAACAAGGCATACCTAGAAGAGTTAGAAAACATTGATATGCAAGGTGTATATGATGCTGTTAATTCTCTACAGAAAACTGGTTGGAAGATTAATAATTCAGTACTAAAGGTAATGAAAGAAGTTTGGAGTGACGGTGGTATGTTAGGTAAGCTCCCTCCCCGGGAGTCCCTTCCAATGCCAGCCAAGCCTGAAGACATTGCTACTAATAAAGCAGCTCGAGATGCGTGGAAGTTTAAAGCTGCCACTGTATACCAGAATGAAGTGAAGGTTCGTTCATCCAGAATTGCTACTCAAATGAAAATTGAGTTGGCTGAGAAACTAAAAGATGAAGATGCATTTTATTTTATCTGGAACTGTGACTGGCGTGGTCGTGCTTATCCTATAGCAACATCTATATCACCTCAAAGTGATGATATAGGTAGAAGCCTCTTAAAATTCTCTGAAGGTAAACCTATGGGCGAAGGTGGTGGCTACTGGTTAGCTGTTCACCTCGCTAATAGTTTCGGATACGATAAGGTTAGTTTACATGAAAGAGTAAAGTGGGTACTGGATAATGAGGAAGCTATCTTAGATTCTGCTGCAAGCCCAATTGAAGGTCATAGATTTTGGGCTCAAGCGGATAAGCCTTGGGCTTTCTTAGCAGCTTGCTTTGCTTGGCTTGGTTTTTCTATCGAAGGTGATAGTTATGTTTGTGATATACCTGTTAATGTTGACGGTAACTGTAATGGGTTACAAAATTTTTCAGGAGCACTTCATGATGAAGTTGGTGGTAAGTCTACCGGACTTGTACCAACAGATTCACCTGAAGACATCTATGAAGAGGTTGCAAAGGTTGTACGTAGAAAAGCTATTGAAGCTGGTGGTGAATACGCTGAAGCTTGGAAAGGTAAAATTACCAGACAGATAGTTAAACGACCAGCCATGACCTATGCTTATTCAGCTTCACGTTATGGTATGAAGCAGCAGATATTGTCTGTCCTCAAGAAGCATGAAAAGGATACTGGAAAGACATACTTAGCTTCCCATATTAATCCTTTAAAAGCCTGTGAGTTTATTGCTAACATCTGTTATGACAGTATTGGTGAGGTTGTGAAGTCAGCTCGTGATGCTATGGACTGGCTGAAAGAAGTTGCAAAGGTTGCTACTAAGACTGGCTTACCTATTCACTGGACAACACCAATACAGTTCCCGGTGCTCCAAGATTATATGTTAATGGATAAAAGAATTATAACTTTGTATTTAGATAAGCAATATAAAATATCAACCAAAGTTGTTACTGATAAAAGAGACTCTAAGAAAATGACTCAAAGTATTAGTGCTAATTTTATTCATTCAATGGATGCTTCACATTTAATGTCTACCATAAACACTGCTGTACAGAATGATATTACACACTTTGCTATGGTTCATGATTCTTATGGAACACATCCATGCGATGTTGATACCATGCTAGTTATATTAAAAGAAGAATTTATTAATCAATATAGTGGTAATGTCTTGGAAGATTTTAAAGAAGAAATTTGTCAACAGTTACCAGATAAACTAGCTGATAACATTCCTGATATACCCCAAATGGGTGATTTAGATTTAGATGCTATTAAAACTAGCGACTATTTTTTCGCTTAACAGTAACCTTAAGGACTAATTATGAAAAATATAACAGACGAATTAGCAATGGTTGATTTGGAGGCTGTATGTAAACTAGCTTTTAAGTTTATAGACGTTGCACAAAAAAATAATAAGCCAGAAGTACAGGTTGCTGCTCTCGCATGTATGTTTAAAATTATTTGTGGTAGGTTCAAGGTAAGGGAAACTAAAATGTTAGAGCTTGCTGATAGATTAATTAAACATGACGATAAAGTTCCTTGGAGAGTAGAGCTTGCTGCTCTAAGAGATTACATGAGAGAAGAACTATGATTCCATATACAAGTTTTTTTGAAACAACACTGTTATTATGTTTGGCATTACCAACACAATTTGAAAGTGAGTATGCGATAAAAGCTGAGATTATTAATACTATTGTTAAAACTGCTGAAGACCATAAAAATGTTAGCAACACTTTATGTAATTTAAATTTACTTAATTCTATAGGTCGTGTAGAAAAACACGAAAGATATTTGGAAAGTGATAGACAAAATAAAGGAATATGTGCAAAAAGAAGTTGTATCTGGAAATAATGGAGGAAAAAATGATTCAAAATTTTTTGGCGATTGCTCAATTAGAGCTTTTACATAATGGTGTGCTGACTGTCTCCACTGAGGCACGGTTAATAGACATGGGCGTATGCCTAGATGATTTTTATAAGGAGTAAACAATGACACAAAAATATTTTTTAACACCGCTAGGTTCTGCGGTATACCCCAGACTTACTGAACCAGATGAGAAGTATAATAAATTTAGTTGTAATTTATTAGTGTCTGATTCTACAGAACTTCAAACTTTATTTTCAGTTATTAAGGGGTTAGTTTCTAAGATTAAAGAAGACACAGAAAACACCCTTAAAGAAAAAATAGATAACGCAAAGACTGGGGCTGAAAAGAAACGCCACACTGATGCGTTGAATAAATTAGGTGTTAACCTACCTTACATGGCTAATGTAGATGATGAAGGACAGGATGTAGAAGGTGAGTGGATTTTAAAATCCTCTTGTCCAGCAGAAGGTAAGAACCGTAAGGGTGAGGTGTATCAAAATAAGGTAGCAGTATTTGATTCAAAGAAACTCCCATTCCCAAAGTCAATTCAGATATGGGGCGGCTCTAAAGTAATCCTTCAGGTAGAACCTAGAGCTTATTACATTCCAGCTACTTCCAAGTATGGTGTTTCTTTAAGACTACGAGCTGCTCAAATTATTGAGTTAGTTAGTGGTGGTTCGACTGGCGATTCTTTTGGTTTTTCTGAGCAAGAAGGATTCATTGCCCCAAAAGATGAAAGCGATGAAATTGAAGCTGAGAAAAAAGAAGCCATAAAAGAAGAAACAATCCTTGGAGACTTTTAGTTTATCCATACCCATCTCCCCTGTCCCAGCGAGTAGACCTCGTGTTACTCGTTGGGCTACTTACTACGGAAAACGGCACACTCAATACGTAAAAGAATCTGCCGTATTTTTTAAGGGAATAAGAAGTAGACTACCCATAGCTAAAGAATCATTCTTTAATGACCCTGTAGCCGTTGAGTTAGAGCTGTTTGTTACACGCCCAAAAACTACAAAAAGATTATTTCCGGTGGGAGATGTTGATAACTACGCCAAGATTATTTTGGATGAGTTAGTTAAATATAAGATTTTATATGACGATGATTTAATTTTAAAACTAAAAGTAACAAAACAATTTGCAGATAATTTTGAAGGAACAAAAGTGGAAATTTATAAATTATGAAACTATTAAAAATGTCCGATGTTAAATACATCGTTGTTCATTGTGCCGCTACTAATCCTAAAATGGATATAGGTGTAGATAAAATAAGAGAGTGGCATTTAGAGAGAGGATTCTTAGATGTTGGTTATCATTTTGTTATCAGACGAAATGGTGGGGTTGAGTATGGTAGGGATATAACTACTCCCGGTGCTCATGCAAGGGGATTTAATCGTAGCAGTATAGGAGTTTGTTTAGTTGGTGGAGTAGATAAGTTTAATAAACCTAAAAACAATTTTACTGATGAACAATTCGAGTCTCTTAAAAAAGTTGTTGAAGCTTTAAAGGAAAGTTTTCCAGAAGCAGAGGTGTTGGGACACAGGGATTTACCTGACGTTAAAAAAGCTTGCCCCTCTTTTGATGTCAAACCTTGGTACGATAAGGAGTTTAATAATCAATGAAGTTACCATCGCAGTTCCAACAGTTTATACATCTTAGTAGATATGCTCGTTATATACCTGAGAAAAATCGTAGAGAAAATTGGGAAGAAACAGTAGATAGGTACATCCAATTTTTTCAAGAAAAATTTTCAGAGGTTTCTCTTAAAGAAGTTAGGACAGCAATACTTAATTTAGAAGTGATGCCTAGTATGCGTTCACTTATGACAGCCGGGAAAGCATTAGAGAGAGACCACATGGCTGGTTACAACTGTTCTTACTTATCTATATCACATCCACGAGCATTTGATGAAGTAATGTATGTGCTTATGTGTGGTACAGGCGTAGGATTTTCAGTAGAAAGACAGTATATTAATAAGCTACCAGCAGTAGCGGAGGAGTTTCATGAATCAAATACCGTTATCAATGTCGCTGACAGTAAGTTGGGGTGGGCATCAGCATACCGTGAACTTGTTAGCCTTCTCTTCTCGGGACGTATCCCTACTTGGGACGTTTCCAGAGTTCGTTCTGGAGGAGTTAGGCTCAAGACTTTTGGTGGTAGGGCATCAGGTGCGAGACCACTTGAGGATTTATTCGAGTTCACAATCAAAACATTTAGGGAGTCAGCCGGACGGAAGCTAAATTCAATTGAGTGTCATGACCTTGTTTGTAAGATTGGAGATATCGTTGTTGTTGGAGGAGTAAGGCGGTCAGCTTTAATTTCTTTATCAAATTTATCTGACGATAGGATGCGTATCGCAAAGTCCGGTCAGTGGTGGGAACAACATGGGCATAGGGCGTTAGCTAATAACTCTGTTGCATACACTGAGAAGCCTGACATGGCAGCGTTCATGAAAGAGTGGGAAAGTTTATACCTTAGTTTCTCTGGTGAACGTGGTATTTATAATAGACAAGCGGTTAAAGACTTTTCTCCAGAAAGAAGGGAGAGGATAAGAGATACAGATGATATCGGAACTAACCCTTGTAGTGAAATTAATTTATTGGACTGTCAACTATGTAATCTTTCAGAAGTAATTGTTAGACCAGAGGATACAGTTGAAACTTTAACTAAAAAAGTTAGGGTGGCTACAATAATTGGTACTATGCAATCATCGTTAACAAACTTCCGCTATGTTAGACCAGCGTGGAAACACAATTGTGAAGATGAGGCTTTGTTAGGTGTATCACTTACAGGTATTATGGATAACGATGTGCTATCCGGGAGAATAAAATCTTGGCACGATGTTAAAAACTTTGATTTACCTAAGACCTTAGAACATCTACGTGATGAGTGTATTAAAACCAACATTAAGTATGCTAAATTGTTTGGTGTTAATCCTTCTACCGCAATTACTTGTGTTAAACCTAGTGGAACTGTTAGTCAGTTAACGAATACCGCATCTGGTATTCATCCACGGCACTCTGAATATTATATACGTTCAGTTCGTCAAGATAATAAAGACCCACTGACATTATTTATGATTGATAAAGGTTTTAAATATGAACCAGCATTCGGTAAGGAAGATAGTACAACTGTATTTTATTTTCCTGTTCAAGCCCCTAAGAAGTCAGTCATGCGTGAAGATAGGAATGCTATTGAACAGTTGGAACACTGGTTAGTTTATCAGAAGCATTGGTGTGAACATAAGCCAAGCATAACTGTTTATGTGAAAGAAGATGAATGGTTAGAAGTTGGAGCTTGGGTCTATAAACATTTTAATGTGATGAGTGGTGTTTCTTTTCTCCCCTTTGACGGAGGAGTATATAAGCAAGCACCATATCAGGAGTGCAAAAAATCTGAATACACAAAACTTTTAAAGGCAACACCAGTCGTTGTGTGGGAGGAGCTTGAAGAGAGTGATGATAATACATCCAGTTCCCAAACTCTAGCTTGCACCGGGGGTGCTTGTGAACTCTAACAGTAAGCTTAAGGAGAAAAGACCTATGTTAATACAAAAGTCTGCAATGAGATTAGCTTATGAAAAAGCTGGGGGAGTTGTTAATTCCAGTTCTGGAATAATAACTAGAAAACAACTATGGCATGTAGGGAGAAAAAATAAAGGTGAAAGAAGATGATAGTGAATTTATTAAACACGGTGCTTGTCCTAATGCTGAGTGTGGTAGTAGCGATGCTCTTGCGATTTATACAGATGGTCATGGGTATTGTTTCAGTTGCAATAGTCATTATAGTAATGTTTCCGACAATCCTAGCAGCATACCTGTTCGAGATAGTGCTGTGGATGGACGATATGTATTACTCAATGGCGAATCAGTTTCGCTTAAGTCGAGAGGAATTACGCAAGATACAACTACTAAGTTTTCATATCTTGTGGCAAAAGATAAAAAGAAAATTACCGTTCAAGTCGCAAACTACGCGAACAGTAAAGGGAAAGTAGTTGCACAAAAATTAAGATATCCAGATAAAAAATTTGTTTGGATAGGGGATACATCTGACATTACTTTGTTCGGACAAAATGTTTGGAGAAGTAGTGGTAAAATGATAGTAGTAACAGAGGGAGAACTTGATGCTCTTTCTGTTAGCCAATGTAATGGGAATAAATACCCTGTCGTTAGTTTATCTCACGGAGCAGCTTCAGCACGTAAGCAATTATCTAAACAACTAGAATGGCTTGAGAATTTTGAGTCAGTTATTCTTATGTTTGATAATGATAGTGCTGGTCTTGTTGCAGCCGAGGAGTGTGCTTCATTATTTTCCCCGGGTAAATGTAAGATAGCAAAACTTGATGGAGCTAAAGATGCTAATGAGTTATTAAAACACGGTGAAGTTGCCAAGATAATTGATTCTATATGGGGTGCAAGACCTTATAGACCTGACGGAATTATATGTGGCAGTGAATTAAAGGAGTCAATTGATAAGCCTCTTGAGTGGGGCTTGTCTTATCCTTATGAAGACCTAACTAAATTAACCTATGGTATTAGACAGGGTGAAATAATTTGTTTAGGTGCTGGCACTGGCATGGGTAAGTCTGAATTTTATAAAGAGATAGCAACACATATTGGTTTAGAGCATAACAAAAATGTTGGTCTAATATTTTTAGAAGAAAATGTAACTGATACAGCACTATCAATAATGAGTAAGCATGGAAACATTCCTTTCCACATTCCTGATGCTGTATATACTCAAGAGCAAAAAGATAATTCTTTCAATGAGACATTAGCTAAAGGTAATTTCTTTTTTCATGACCACTTTGGTTATATGGATTACAATAGTATCAAGTCTAAGATTAGATACATGGTAGTTAATTGTGATTGTAAATATATTTTCTTAGACCATATTACCGCACTCGTTACCGGACATGAGGGTGATGAAAGACGAGAGCTTGATAGAATAATGACAGACCTCGCAACATTAGTTAGAGAGCTTGGGTTTACATTATTTATTATTACACACCTTGCAACGCCAGAAGGAAAACCACATGAAGAGGGTGGTCGAGTAATGCTTAGACACTTCAGGGGTTCAAGAGCAATTGGTCAGTGGTGTAATTTTTGTTTCGGACTAGAGCGTAACCAACAGGCAGAAGAAGAAGCTTTAAGACATACAACAACACTACGTATTCTTAAAGATAGATACACAGGACGTAGTACCGGGGAGTGTGTTTACTTAGGATATGATTCTAATACAGGTAGAATTAATTCTACTAAACAACCATGTCCATTTGATGAACAAGAGGAAAATAAGCATGTTGATTTTTGATTTAGAAACTGATGGTTTATTAGATACGATAACAAAGATTCACTCTCTTTGTATAATAGATAGTGATACAGGAAATTATTATCGTTATACAAATTATGAAATGAAAGAAGGGCTTAAACATTTAAGTAAAGCTGATACCATTTGTGGACATAATATTATTATGTTTGACTTACCAGCTCTTAAAAAATTATATGGATTTAAATTTACCGGTAAGGTTCTGGATACAATAGTTATGTCTCGAGTTATCTTTTCTAATTTAAATAATCTTGACTGGGCTAAGAGTAAAACATGTGATTGGATACCTGTAAAATATTTTGGTAGACATTCCTTAGAGGCTTGGGGTTTACGTTTATGTTTTCCGAAAGATGATTATGCAGACCGAATGAAGGAACAGGAGTTAGACCCTTGGGCTGAGTGGTCAAAAGAAATGGAAGAGTATTGTATTAGAGATTGTGAAGTTACATTAGCTTTATTTAATAAACTTGATAAGCATAACTATTCGCAACAGTGTTTAGACTTAGAACATAGTGTTGCTAAGATAGTTAATAGACAAATTCAACATGGGTTTATGTTTGATGTTGATGCTGCTAACAAATTATATGGGGTTCTTTCAGAAAAGAGAGATAAATTATATAAAGAACTAGCAGATATATTTGGTAGTTTCTATAAGCCGGGCAAATTGTTTACTCCTAAGAGAGATAATAAAACGCTCGGTTATATTAAAGGAGTTCCTATTCAAAGGAAAAAGTTATTAGAGTTTAATCCAAACTCTGCTGACCATATAGCAAACAGATTGATGAACTTATATGATTGGAAACCAGATGAGTTTACGCCCTCCGGCAAACCAAAGGTAGATGAGAAGGTACTACGTAAATTAAAAATCTTATACCAAGATATGGAGTCTCCGCCTCCCCTTGATACGTTGATTGAGTACATGCTTATTCAGAAACGGATAGCTCAATTAGCTGAAGGAGATAAAGCTTGGTTAAGACATGAGCGTAGTGGACGTATACATGGAAGTGTGAATACAGGTGGCACAATTACCGGGAGAATGACACATCAAAACCCTAACATGGGTCAAGTCGTGTCTAGCAATTCTCCATACGGTACAGAGTGTCGTTCTCTATTTACTGTGCCGGAGGGTTTTTCTTTAGTTGGTGTTGATGTTGATGCCCTTGAACTTAGGGTGTTTGCTCACATGGTTGCTCGTATAGATGGAGGTGAGTATGGTAGGACTGTCGTTAGTGGGAAAAAGGGAGAGGGCAACGATGCTCATAGCGTTAACCAAAGAGCTATTGGATTGCACTCAAGAGCTAACGCTAAGACGTGGTATTACGCTTGGATATATGGGGCTGGAGACCACAAGCTCGGAGACATTGTGTATCAAGACATTCCTGAGAACTCACGTCCTTCATACTCTGACAAGTGTTTGGTTAAATTGGGTAGAGAGTCGAGACGTAAGTTGGAGCGTAGTCTTCCAGCACTTGGAGAATTTGTTAAAGACGTGCGACAAGTTTTTGAACGAAGAGGATACTTGTATGGACTTGACAGACGTAGACTCTATCCTAAATCAATTGCAAGTTGCGTTAACTCACTCGTCCAAGGGGCTGGAGCAGTCGTTACAAAAAAAGCTTTAGTTATTTTAGATGAGTTATTATTACCATATAAAAATAAATATGAGTTTGTTGCTAACGTCCATGACGAGTGGCAGATAGAATGTGAATCGGGTATAGCTGACATTGTTGGTAAGACAGCAGTTGAGGCTATTAAAAAAGCTGGGGAACATTACAACTTACGTTGTGAAATGGATGGACATTATGGCATCGGCAAAACTTGGGCAACCACTCATTAGACGGCAACGTCTAATTTTTTTTTATAAGAAGAATAGGGCTAGACAAAGGAAGGAAGAGTTCACTATTTCTTTTAGCGATGTGACGTTCCCAAAATTTTGTCCTGTCTTTAATATTCCCTTAGAATACTTTGGGGGAGTGTCAAAATATTCTCCGTCATTTGACCGTATTAATCCAAACATGGGTTATGTTGACGGTAACGTACAAATAATTTCTTTGTTAGCTAATGGCATGAAGTCAAACGCTACTCCAGAAGAGTTAATTAAATTTTCTAAATGGGTTGGAGATACTTATGGAACTATGGGTTAAGGGTAGGTGGACAACTGATGTTAAAAAAATAAAAAATTTTGAAAGCTTACATGAAGAGTGGTTATTTTATTGGACTGTGTTTTCAAATTTAGAGGGGCTGTTAGATGCCCAATGAGGTTACTATGGATATATTAATTGATGCGGATATTATTGCTTATCGTGCAGCAGCTTCAAGTGAGATTGCTGTTGATTTTAAAACAGATGATTGTTGTGGTGAGATGTGTTGTGAACCTTACCCTGAGAAATTAATACCAGCAATTAAGAATACTATCTCTGATTGGATAGCAGTTGTTGATGACCTGATTATTGGTAAACCTTTTAAAAAGAAAGAACTAATAAATGAAGCTAATATTGTTATGGCATTATCGGATGATACTAAAAATTGGAGAAAAAATTTATTTGCAGACTACAAAGCTAATAGAAAGTCTGTACATAAACCAGTTTTATTAAAAAAAGCCAGAGAATATCTTCAAGAGAATTATAATGTTTTAAAGTTTCCTTCCCTAGAAGCGGATGATGTTATTGGTATACAGGCTACACTTAAGGATGATGTACAAAAAGTTGTAGTAAGTATTGATAAAGATTTTTTCACTGTACCCTGTCGTTGGATAAATCCTATAAAGAAAACTAGGAGATATGTACCTACTGCTGAAGCAAATTTTAATCATATGATACAAACATTGACAGGAGATACAGCAGATAATTATTCAGGGTGTCCTAGCATTGGTTTAAAAAGAGCACATAAAATTTTAAACTATTTTGAACCTAGTAAATGGTGGGGTGCAGTAGTTGATACATATGAAAAGAGAGGGCTTGGTGAAAAAGATGCCCTTGTTCAAGCTAGGTTAGCACGAATACTACGTGCAGAAGATTATAATTTTCATACAGGAGAAATTAACTTATGGCAGCCGATGTAGATAATTACATAGAAAAATTAGAAGCTGGTGTATCAAAACCTAATGTAGACCAGTTTAATTATGTAAAAACACAGTCACATTATAGTGATAAAGATATCCAACCAATAGAGTATATGAAGTCAGTAATGACTCCTGAACAAATGGAAGGTTATCTAAGAGGAAATGTTATTAAATATATTTCAAGATACCCGGATAAACATGCTGACGGTTTAGAGGATTTAGCTAA
>Ga0114999_10005084_pt1 | contig 15598 bp, 9 predicted proteins | sample ArcticOcean_MG_C_3_FD_89820 | JGI IMG/M metagenome (GOLD analysis project Ga0114999, IMG submission 89820) | Marine microbial communities from western Arctic Ocean - ArcticOcean_MG_CB8_126 | ecosystem: Environmental > Aquatic > Marine > Oceanic | place: Arctic Ocean: Canada Basin | collected...
CAATTCAAACCTAAGACTATGGAAATAAGAGTGAATTGTAAATTATCTGATGGCGTTACAGCTAAAGATGTTATTTTGGGCATTATAGGTAAGATTGGGACAGCAGGAGCTACAGGGTATGTTATTGAATATACGGGTGAGGCGATCAGATCATTATCTATGGAAGGGCGTATGACAATATGTAATATGAGCATTGAAGCTGGGGCTAAGGCAGGAATGATTGCTCCAGATGATGTTACTTTTGAATATATGAAAGATCGTCAACATGTTCCTTCAGGAGATGATTTTGTAGAAGCAATTGAGAAATGGAGCTATCTAGTAACTGACGAAAATGCAATATTCGATAAAACAATTGAGATAGATGCTGCTTTATTAGAACCACATGTAACGTGGGGCACTAATCCCGGTATGGTAATTCCCATAACAGGTAAAATACCTAATCCTAAAGATTATGATGACCCTAGCGATCAAGAAGAAATTACTAGAGCTCTAGAATATATGGATTTAGAACCGGACATTGATATTCAAGGTATTCCTATTGATAGAGTTTTTATAGGATCCTGTACTAATGCTCGTATTGACGATTTGAGAGTAGCATCTAAAGTTGTTGAAGGGCATAAAGTAGATGGCAATGTTTATGCTATGGTCGTCCCAGGTTCAAATGCTGTAAAAAGACAAGCAGAAGCTGAAGGATTAGATCAAATATTTATAGATTCTGGATTCGACTGGCGTGAAGCAGGCTGTTCTATGTGTCTTGGAATGAATCCCGATATATTAAAACCAGGTGAAAGATGTGCATCTACTTCAAATAGAAACTTTGAAGGTAGACAAGGGAAAGGCGGAAGGACTCATCTTGTAAGCCCTGTAATGGCTGCTGCTGCAGCTATCACAGGAACTCTTGTAGATATTAGAAATTGGAGATCAGATTAACATGGAACAATTCAAAGTTTTTACCGGAGGACTTGCTCCATTCAATAGAGTTAACGTAGATACAGACCAAATAATCCCTAAACAATTCCTTAAAAGAGTTGAAAGAACAGGGTTTGGCGAATTCTTATTTTATGACTGGAGATATAATGAAGATGGATCAGACAATAAAGATTTTATATTAAACAAAGATATTTATAAAAATGCTTCTATCTTAGTAAGTGGTAGGAATTTTGGTTCAGGATCTTCTAGAGAACATGCTCCGTGGGCTTTACAAGATTTTGGATTCAAATGTATTATAGCACCTAGTTTTGCTGATATTTTTTATTCAAATTGCTTCCAAAATGGGATTTTACCAATTGTTTTACCAGAAAAAATTGTTGCAGAAATTATGGTTCGATCAGAAGGAAATCCTAATTACCAGATGACAATAGATTTAGAAGATCAGAAAGTTTGGGATTTAGAAGAAGACATTGTGACAAACTTTGATATTGAGCCTTTTAGGAAATATTGTATGTTGAATGGATTAGACGATATCGGGTTGACGTTGGAATTCGAAAATAATATTTCTGAATTTGAGAGTAGGCGATCTAAACATGGTGGGGTTATCTAATTTACTCTGGTTCTAGTAAATGTTTCATTTTGTTTTTCACAGTACCTTTTAAGTTGCTAGCTTCTCTACTAACAGATGCTTTGAAATTTGTTGTATATTCACCTATGTCTCTAAATTTTTTATATCTAGATCGCTTTAACGATCTGACTGATTTGTTTTGGAGATCTGACAATTCGTGAACGATACTTCTTTTTATTATTCGGACAGTTTCATGATGGTTTTTATGTGCCCCTCCAGCTGGTTCATTTATTATTGAATCAACTATTCCTAAGCTTTTACAATCTGCGGAAGTTAATTTTAGATTTTCTGCAGCCTCCTTAGTTTTAGTTTCATCGTGATAGATTAATTCCGATGCTTCTTCAGGGGATAATGGGGAATATATAGCATTTTCAAGCATTAAAACTCTGTCAGATACTGCTATTGATAAAGCAGCGGCACTTCCACCTTCTCCTATTATGATCGATATTGTTGGGGTATCTAAATTAGCCATTAAGGACATTGTTTTGGCAATGGAATTACCTATTCCTCGATGTTCTGATTCGAAAGACAAATTTACTCCAGGAGTGTCAATCAGTGTGAGCAGAGGGAGGCCAAACTTTTTTGCTAATTGTAAAGTTCTTTGGGCTTTACGAAACCCTTCAGGCATTGTACGTATGTCATTAGATCTTTCTTGGCCTATTATTGCAATTGTTTGACCATTTATTTGACCTAACCCTGATATTATACTTGGATCGTCACTGAAGCTTCGGTCCCCGTGTAGTTCTATAAGATTATCTAATATTCTGGACATTAAATCGGAAGATTTGGGTCTTTCAGGGTGACGAGATAATTTTACTGATTGCCATGCGAGATTATTAACCTGACCTGATGAAGTATGTTTCGATTTATTAACACGATTAATTTTGAATTCTTGTTTAAATAATTCTAATAAGATAGATAAAATATTTTTAAGTTCTTTTCTGGAAACTATGGAATCTATCATACCGTGTGTAAGATGAGATTCAGATGTGTGTGGGGTAGGGGATTTATTATTGCTGTTCATCGCAGACATGGTTTCTATTGGGTTATACCCAAGTATAGCTTTTGGCTCCGCTAAAATTATGTCTGCTAAGCTTGCAAAGCTCGCATATGAATGCCCAGTAGTAGGGTTGGCTAGTATGGTGATATAAGGAACTCCGATAGAGTTGAGTTTATTATAGGCAATTGTGACTTTAGCCATTTGCATTAATGAAAGAGTACCTTCGTGAATCCTAGAACCGCCACTCGTGACAATGCATATAACAGGGAGTTTGCTCTGAACAGAATCTTCAAATGTCAAAGCTATTTTTTCTCCAACTACTGATCCCATTGATCCACCCATGAATCCAAAATCTAATACAATAAGATTGCATTCAAAACCTGATATTGCACAGTGACCTGTTATTATGGCTTCAGTTAATCCAGTTCTCTTTTGCTCTTTTATAATATCTTCTTTATATGATGAATTAGATACAAATGATAAGGGATCTACAGAAGTTAAAGATGGGTTAGTTTCTTTGAAAGAATTTGTATCTACTAAAGCTTCTATCCGCTGTTTTGCTGTCATTGAGTAATGGAATTGGCATTTAGGGCAAATACGATTTTTAATAAACGATTCAGAGTGTTCTAAATCAACATCACACATGAAGCAGTACTGATGTGTGAGTTCAGGTGTATCTTGTGTCTCATCGGGAGCAACATTTTTAGATAATAGTTGTATAATTTTCGAGATATTATTAATCATGTTAGACCCCAAGCAAGTATATAAATAACGGTTATATCTAATTTGATTGGATTATAACATCACGAGATTTGGAACCATCACTGGGCCCTACAATTCCTAAATCTTCTAACTCATCCATTAAACGAGCTGCTCTGGGATAACCAATCCTTAATCTGCGTTGTAAGAGTGAAGTCGACAGTTTGCTGTGCCTTCGGGATAAGTCTAGTGCTTCGTCAAATAATGAATCCTTAGTGTTGTGTGGATTTGGATGTTCAGTGGTTTCATCTGATGTATAGCTTAGGTCTATATTAGTTTTATAACCCCAAGATACATTTTTCCAGTAATCAACAATTTTAGATATTTCATCATCTGATATATAGACACTTTGTACTCTGGTTGGTCTTCCCATATCTATTGGCTGGTATAGCATATCGCCTTTGCCTAATAATTTGTCGGCACCTACAGTATCAAGAATTGTTCTGGAGTCGACTTGTGATGTGACAGCAAAACTTATTCTACTTGGAAAGTTAGCTTTTATTAATCCTGTTATTACGTCAACCGATGGTCTTTGGGTTGCAATTATTAAATGTATTCCGGTTGCCCTTCCTAATTGTGCTAATCGACAAATAGATTGTTCTACATCAAATGCTGCTGTCATCATCAAATCAGCAAGTTCATCTATAGCTATTACAATATATGGCATTTTCTTGTGGTTTTGCTTTTTATTGTATGATTCTATGTTGCGTACCCCGATTTCCTCCATAATACGATAACGATCCATCATTTCTTGTATTAACCCTTTAAGTAAACTGACTACCTTATCTGTCTCTACGACAACTGGTGTGATCAAATGAGGTATGCCATTATATGGAGTCAATTCAACTCGTTTGGGATCTACTAATAACATTTGTAATTCAGCAGGAGAATGCTTCATGATTAAACAGGAGATAATAGCGTTCATACAGACACTCTTGCCGCTACCTGTTGCTCCAGCTATTAAGAGATGAGGCATTTTTGCTAAATCAAATACTACTTCATCTCCATCAGAACCTCGGCCTAATGCTACTGGTAAAACGGAATTTTGTCGTAACTTTTCAAAAGTAGAACTTTGAATAACTTTGCGTAGAGAAACTAAACTTGGAGTTGGGTTGGGTACTTCTATTCCCAAAAGAGATTCTCCCATGACGGGAGTTTCTATTCTAAGACTAGGCGTTTTAAGGGCTAGGGACAAATCTTTTTCTCTTCTTAGTATATTGTCAACACTAACTCTCATTTTATCTTCTTGTTGCTCTACAATCATCTTGCCGGATGAATCTAATTTATTTGTCCCATCGGGATTTTTTAATTGAACACGTTTAGTTTTCCTTATCCATCCAGGTTCTATTCCATACATTGTCACAGTTGGCCCCGGTCTTACTTGAGCAACTTCAACTTCTATTCTATATTCCGCAAATGTTTTCTTTATAATAATTGAAGTTTTTTCGATTTCTTCAACAGTGATACTAATTTCGTCAGAATTTTCTAATATTTCTAACGTAGGATTTATCCAGGTAGTAATATTAGACTTCATTTTTTGGTTATGCGATTTGGACTCAGGTTTCTCTTGAGTATTTTTCGATCGTGTGCCTGCCCATAATTCATTGAATAATGCGCCTTCGTTTTTAATAATAAGTGGGCGAGGATTTGCGAAATAAGATTCCTTAGAGTTTGAATGTTCAGGGAGCACTAGTTCGGCTAGCTCTTTTTCAATCGGAGGAGGGGATTGTATGTCATTGTTAGGCAACGGGGGGGGGGCATATTGATAGATATCAGTATTGTTTTCTATTAATGGGTCTAACTTGCTTGCATCAGCAGATATAGAGAAAACAGCATCACTTATATTAGAGTATTCAGTTGCTGAAGGTGCTTGTATTTCCTTCAAACGAGATGGGTTTAGAGTGTATATAGAATTAATAGATTTGAATATTGAGATAATGGGTTTATAAATATACGATAATGTTGAAATCATTGATTTTGATAATAAAGAGATTGCAGTAGGCTTTGCAATTATTAATGCGACCATGAAGATTACTGACAATCTCAAGGCAGTATGCATTGGTCCGTATGAATATCCGGAAATGTATTTTCCTGCTTTTCCTCCGAAAGGAATATTGTAAGAATTTGAAGTCCACCCCGGGAAGCCTTTACTTGTAAATAGGATTCCTGCTATTGCCCATATGAATATGGAGATACCAATAAGAGACAGGATTTCTTTTTTGTGAGATGTTATTAGATTTCTTATTTTGGATGATTTAATTGAACAAATGAAAAGAGCTATCCAAAGTATTATCAAAATAGATCCTATTCCTATCGAGATAAGTATTCGCTCAAATAAGTAAAATGTATCAATTAATATGTTGTTAATGACTTCTATCAAATAATTGGCATTTATATACGTTAAAAAACTTAGCAATGCTAATCCGATTACCATAGCAGTTATTAAAAGTTGTGACAGAGTTATACTGAATGACGGAATTTTCCATTTCGTTTTAGTATTATTGTTTATGTTCAATTTCACCATTAATGCCCTAATAGAAGACTTTCCAAAGTCTAATAATGAAATGTAGAACATTTTGCGAGATTTGTTCTAGGGATGCGAAGGTCACTTTTTGAGAGTTATTTATTTAAATGATATGAATACAATAATGTGATTTTAATTTCCAAATTCATTTATTATGAAAGATATTTTTTTGAAGTCATCCATCATTTTTGGCAATAAAGTTGGCTTGTAAAGTGCAGCGGCAGGATGATAGACAGGGAAAATTTTATAATTATTCCATTGGTGGACTAATCCTCTTGCTTTTGAAATAGGGATATCAGGCAAAAATTTCTTTAGCGAAAGACGGCCTAAAGTAATAATGACCAAAGGATTTATTGCAGATATTTGCATGTCTAAAAAACTTGAGCACTGAGAAATTTCCATTGATTTTGGGTTTCTATTTTCAGGAGGTCTACATTTAACCATGTTAGTGATGAATATGCTTGTTCTGTCTAATCCTATTGAGTTCAATAAATTGTCAAGTATTTGACCGGATCTACCAATGAAAGGTAATCCATTCTTATCTTCATTGTTGCCTGGAGCCTCACCAATAATCATAAGTTTAGACTTAGGATGCCCGTGACCTGGGACAGTTAATGTTCTGTTTTTATGTAATTCGCAGGCAGTACATTTTGATATTTTTGAAGCTATGCTGTTTATTGAATAGGATGAACCCATATATTATATTTCTTGAGGAAGTGGTTAACGATTTTTAGATTGTATAATCCTATCAATGTATACATAATTGGGTCAATAAAATGTATATTGTATGTGGATTTGAATTATTAAGGATATAGTGTGACAAAAAAAGTAGGAATTATAGGTTATCCATTAGATCATTCGCTTTCTCCTGTATTTCAACAGGCTGCTTTTAATGATTTGAATTTGGATGTTATCTACGAATCTTGGCCTCTTTTGCCTAAAGAAATCCCATATTTCATAGAGAATATGAAAACCCAATCAATATTAGGCGTAAATGTGACGATTCCGTATAAGGAAATAATTATTGATTATTTAGATGATATAGATGGAGACGCATTGAGCATCGGTGCAGTTAACACCATTGTTAACACCGCAGGTACCTTAGTTGGATACAATACAGATGAACTCGGGTTTTCTAAGACTTTGTCAGAGTTGATGGATTTACGTTTATTGAATAAATCAGCTTTAATTTTGGGCTCTGGTGGGGTAGCTAGGTCAGCCTTAAGAACTTTAATAGGTAATGGGTTTAAGAATATAACAATTGCTAATAGGACTGAATCTAGGGCAAAAAAATTAGTTGCCGATTTTGTAAACAATGAAGCCATCCGTATAAATACCATCTGTATAGAAGATGATAAGTTGTCTGCTATTTCTAAATCCGCATCTTTAATTGTTAACTGCACCTCGCTAGGTATGAAACACGGAGAGTCGCAGAATAGTAGTCCTTTGAAATATTCAGATATATCGAAAAATTCTTTTGTATACGATATGGTTTATAATCCCATTCAAACACCACTTATGAATGTTGCGAACCAAGCAGGTGCGAAAACATTTAGTGGATTGTCTATGCTGATATATCAAGGTGTCGAATCTTTTAAATTATGGACAGGGATGGAACCTTCATTTGAAGTCATGCTAAAAGCTGCAGAAGAAGCTTTGCTTATTGATTAGAATTGAGAGCGTTTTGAAACTCATATAGTTTTATAATTGCTTCTAATGGTGTTAATGTTGGGATATCGATATTTTTAATTTCGTTTAATATTGGATTGGATGCATTTAGCAAATCTAGTTGCATGCCTGATTCAAGATACTTATGTGAATTAGTGGGATTATTTTTTTCTAATTTATTCAATATATCCCAAGCCCTATTTATTACGGAAGTTGGCAATCCTGCTAGTTTTGCTACATGGACTCCATAACTTTTATTTGCACCACCCGGGATCACTTTTCTTAAAAACACTACAGTATCATTGATTTCGGATACTGATATGTGGAAATTTTTTATTCTTGGTAATTCTTCGGCAAGAGTTGTCATTTCATGGTAATGTGTGGCGAACAATGTTTTTCCGCCTAAAGACGGGTGATTGTGAATGTGTTCAGCAATAGATTTGGCAATTGCCAATCCGTCATATGTGCTTGTACCTCTTCCGATTTCATCTAATATTATTAGGGATTTTCCTGTTGCTTGATTTAGTATATAGGCTGTTTCAATCATCTCAACCATAAAAGTTGACTGGCCTACTGCTAAATCATCTTGAAGACCTACTCTTGTAAATATTCTGTCGGCGATACTTATCTTTGCTTTTTTAGCAGGGATATAACTTCCTATTTGAGCCATTAAAGTTATTAACCCTACTTGTTTTAAATAGGTCGATTTACCAGACATGTTTGGACCTGTTATTAATAATATCTGATTACTTGTGTTGTCTAAAATCGTATCATTTGGGATGAATTTTTCAATACCTGAGATGTTTTCAACAATAGGGTGGCGACCGTCAATGATTGTTATTTCATCTCCAGTACTTATGTCTGGTTTAGTATATGCTTTCGTTTTAGCTACTGAATATAATGAGCAAAAAACATCTGTTAACGCTATTCCAATAGATATTTCAAATAGAGTTGTTATAGCTTTTCCAATTTGAGAGCTTATTTGATTGAAAATCGCAATTTCCATATTGGATATCTGTTCTTGGGCGGTTAATATTTTTACTTCGTGTTCTTTCATCTCAGGAGTTATAAAACGTTCGCCTCCCACTAATGTTTGTTTTCGGATATATTCCACAGGCACTGAAGCTAGATTTGATTTACTAATTTCTATGTAGTATCCGAACACTTTATTGTGACCGATTTTTAGAGATTTAATTCCAGTACGATCTTTTTCGAAAGATTCTATAGAAGCCATGTAGGTTTTTGCTGTTTTCGAATCTTCCCTAATGGAATCTAAATCTTGTGAAAAGCCGGGATTTATTGTGGTCCCATTTCCAGGAGCAATAGGAGCATTGTCAGATATCGAAGAATCTATCAGGGCACATATCTCTTCGGTGTTTTTGAATTTTGATAATATCCAATGACTATCAGGCTTATTATTAATTTTAGATAAGGCTTCTTTTATTTCGGCAGAGTTTTTCAAGCTTTTAGATATACCTAATAAATCCCTTGGAGTTGCGTTACCTCTTATTACTTTGGTGGATAATCTTTCAAGATCTGACACCCCTTTAAGGATAGCGATGACATTTTCCGTTTCTGCATGATTACTTAACAAGTTTTCAATCACATTTTGTCTTTGAATGATTTGCTCAATGTCTATTAATGGTTGAGATATCCATTTTTTCAACATTCTGCTACCCATAGCTGTTGTTGTTTGATCTAACACTGAAAACAGAGAAGCATCCTTAGAATTCCATTGGCCTCCTGCAAACAGTTCTAGATTACGACGTGTTTGTTGGTCAATCATCATGAATTGCTCTATTGAATATGTCCGGAGGGTTTTTATACTAGATAGAGCTTCCTTTTGATGAGTTTTTACGTATTCTAATATTGCACCTGCAGCTTGCGTCGCTAAAGGTAGATTGTCACATCCAAAAGACTCTAGAGTTGTTACTTCAAAATGAGATTTAAGTAGTTTTCGAGACACATTCAAGTCAAATAAATGATCGTCAATCTTAGATATGTATGTGTTCAGACTTTCAATTTCTTTTGAATAGCATGCTTTTGAAATGATTAATTCTTTAGGGTTTAGCCTACTGATTTCAGAAACCATTTTAGCTAGGGGGATTTGAGTTGTCATGAATTCTGATGTTGTGATATCAATAAAAGATATCCCTGCGAAGTCATTTTCTATAATTAAAGAAATAAGATAATTATTTGTATTTGTATCCAATAAACTAGATTCTGTAATAGTGCCCGGAGTTACGACTCGGACTACTTCTCTATCGACAATACCATTTGATTCAGAGGGGAGACTTGTTTGTTCACAGATTGCAACCTTATAGCCGCTTTTAATTAATTGGGACAAATATTTTTCTAATGAATGGTATGGTATTCCAGCAAGGGGTATTGGGTTGTTTTTTCCCATATTTCGTTTAGTTAATGCAATACCTAATTCTTTTGATATGATACTTGCATCGTCATCAAAAGTTTCATAAAAATCACCCATTCTAAATAAGAGTATTTCATCTTTATATTGGGATTTAATATCCAGATATTGTTTTCTTGCAGGTGTTATCATTGCAGCACCATTTTATATGACAATGAGTTCGACTGGGCGATCAAATTTCAGAATTAATATATATCGAAAAACCCATTGATCTAAATTCAATCAGTCATCTTTCCAGAAACGTTCTTCTAAGAATTCAAATCCTAATGGTGTGACACGGTCCTTAACGTCTTCTATCATGCCCGGATGGCCACAAGCGTACACCATAGTATCTTCGGGAGGCAGATTAAATTCTTTTATTGTATCTTCTATTATATTGTTAACCCTACCTTGTGCTCCGTTCCATGCAATATTTTTTTGATCATTAGGTCTACTTACAGTGGGTATGAATTCAATTAAGCCCGGATTGGCGGCAGCTATTCTGATGAATTCTTTATCATATATGAATTCATCAGAATAGCTTGCTCCAAAAAGAACATAAAATTTATGTCCAGAATTCCCAGTCTCAATATAGTCTCTAATGAAGCTTACATATGGAACTACCCCAGTTACAGTAGAAACCAATAGTTGGTGAGATTTATCGTTTTTAAAAGTAAAAATCCCTTTTGCTCTAGGTCTTATAGTAACTTGGGCGCCTTTTTCCAGTTGCCATAGAATTGGGGTTAGAACGCCACCTTCAGTTAAAGGAACTAGCTCAACAAAAAGTTCTATGTAGGCTTCATGCGGTGCAGAAGCAATGGAATATGCTCTTTCAATTCCATTCTGGCCGATAGTGCAATATTGACCGGGTTTAAAATTATAACCTTCAGGTTTTTCTAACCAAATAATAGCTAAATCTTCTGTTTGAAGTTGATTGTCAATGATGCGAACTTTTGCTAGAGGTGGTTTTTTTGGTATTTTTCTTGTTGTCATATTATCCTTTGCCACTGATTATAGACGCATGGCAAGTCAAAATCCAAATTTCCAAATCAATTCTTTACTATTTTGACATTCCGTACTAATAGTCTGTCGATATCATTGATTTTATTGGGATCATTACTAGCCGCGACAGTTTCAACTAGACTTCCAAACAGTGATGTTGAAGATACTAATCCACTTTGTAATCCATTAATGTGGGCTTTGCCTGACAACTCAAATCCGCTGCCTATCAGTTTTACTTCATCACCTTCAGATATATCGGAATTTTGAGCATCCGATACACTCAACTCTATTATTGTAGGACGAGTTATTGTGTTTTTAGAATTTTCAATTGTTATTCCGGCATCTCTCTTTAAATCGAGTAGTACTCTACCGGGAGCGAATACGAGAGGATATTCTTTATCTGTATTTGTATTAAGTATAGCTGTGTTCAAATCGACATCTGCAAATTTGTATTTTCCAATATGATTTACAGGATCCCATATAACTCCTTTAGTATCTATAGATTTAGGGATAATGTTTTTGTATTGAGGGACAGTTTTAATTATTTCCTCTAACACAGAATAAGAATCGACGTATTCAAAATCATTAGAATTCATTCTTTTAGCTAATTGAGACAATATTCTCCAATCATCATCTGATTCATATTCTGAAATGTTGATTTGTTGGACTTTATGTACTCTACGTTCCATGTTGGTGAATGTTCCGGATTTTTCCGTATAGTGTAAAGACGGAAAAACAACGTCGGCGTTGTCGCTGATATTGTTTGTGTAAACTGAGTGGTTTATTATGAAATCTACTTTATCTAATATAGATGATTGGTATTCAAGGTTCGATTTAGTGTCTGCGTTTATGGAATCCCCAATAATATGTAACACTTTGACACTGTTTGACTCAATAGCGGCAATCATTTCATGTATATTTAGGCCACGTTTTTTAATTGAAGTGTACCCTGGACCATGTAGAGGGGAAACGCCCATATCTTTCGCACCTTGTTCATTGGTTCCAGTGAAAAGAGGATATATTCCGCCAGCAATCTTATCAATGTTGCCAGTTAGCAAAGACAAATTAACTAGTGCTATAGAGCAATTTTTTTGCATGCTTTTTGATGTTGTTTCGAGGCCATGTAAAATAGAAGATGAATTAGCATTAGCAAATAATCGAGCTGTTTCTCGAATTTTTTGTTCAGGTATGCCACATAATTCAGATATTTGGAGTATATCAAAATCCCATATGGTTTTTCTGAATTTAGTAAATCCAGTACAAGAATCGATAATGAAATTGTGATCTTCTAATGATTCGTCCATTATTGTTCGGATAAGGCCACCTATTAAAAATGCTTCAGAATTTATATTAGGGCGAAGCCATATGTCAGCATATCTTGTTAATTCTGTTTCACGCTGATCTATAACGATTAATTTAGACCCTTTTGATACAGCTTGTTTTATCGGTATTGAGGCAATGTTTTGATCTTCTGTGATATTTGAGCCTACTAGAAGAATACAGTCAGAATTCAAGAGTTCCCATACTCGTCCAGTTGCGCCATGTATGCCTATGCTTTCAGATATGGCTTCTACAAGAGCGGGCTTATCATTGGTATTAACATCTATGTTTGGAGAGCCTATAACATTTCTAGCAAATTTTTGAGCCACGTAGTGATCTTCATTGGTACTGTCATGTGATGTGACCATAGCATACTCAGATCCTTGATATTTAGATAATGTTTTTGCCACATAATCCAAAGCTTCAGGCCAACTAGATTCTTCAAGGACTCCATTTTTTCGTATTAATGGTTTTGTTATGCGGTTTTTTTCGATAGGTGATTCGATTCCAAATTTACCTTTGAAACAAGTTTGACCACGATTTGCTGCTGCTTCTAAAACAGGAATCGATCTGATTATTTTATCTCTTTTATTTACGTCAATATTCAATTGACATCCGCTTGGACAATGAGGACATGTAGTAGTAATAGATTTCACTGCTTTATCCCATTTGTTGTCTTTTTCGACTAAAGCCCCTGTAGGACAAACATCAATGCATGCTCCACAGAATTCACATCCTGATTCTAAAAGAGAAACCCCATTTGCTGTGCCGATAATACTTCTTCCTGAATGATCCATCAACGTTATTGCTTGATCATTTCGTATTTCGTCACAAGCCCTGACGCAACGAGCACAAACTATACATAGGTTCATGTCCATATCGATATAAGGATCTTTTACTTCTAGAGGTAAATGCCTGTTGTTGTACGTCAACGGGGTTGTTAAATCCATTTCCATGTAACGAACAGTATCTTTCAATTCGCATCGTTCATTTTTAGGGCAAGTGACACAACGGTCTTTTACTGTGACATGTCTAAGGCAAACATCAGTTGGGCCACACAGATCAATTCGATGGCAATTAAGGCATCCATGCGGATGCTCCGATATCAATAAATCCATAATTCCTTTTCGCAAATCAACTATACCTTCAGTATTAGTTTCAACTCGCATTCCTTCTGATATAGGCGTTGTGCAAGAAGCGGGGTTGCCTGGCAAAGCTCGATATGAACCATCAGGGGTAGGTGCTTCTGCTTTAACAACACACATCCGACATGCGCCATAAGGCTTCATGCCTGGGTAATAACACAAGTATGGGATGTACATGCCGTTATCCATTGCTGCTTGAATGATCATACTTCCGGGTTCGGCTTGTACTTCTACTCCATCGATTATCAAATTAATTTTGTCAGACATTTAAGTCTCCTTAACTAATGCAGGTACATGGTCTGTTGCGTAGGGGCGAGTGTTTCTGGGGGTTATTTTAGGGTTTAAACAACTTCCCGTTGGGCAAACTTTATCTTTGATGTGGGATTCGAAGTCTTCTTTAAAATGAGATATAGCAGAACGGATAGGTCCGAATCCTAATTGCCCATGTCCACATAATGACCCGGATTCCATTGTCTTGCCAACACTACCCATGAGTTCAATGTCTTCTGGGTTACTTTCGAAATTTGCAATTCTTTCTATTACTTCTAATAAATGTTCCATTCCTAATCTGCAAGGAAAGCATTTCCCACATGATTCAAATTGGCAAAATGCCACTAACACTCGTGTTAGATCCACAGCACAAACAGCTTCACTGCCTACGATGATTCCACCTGAACCAAATATTGCTCCTGCGGCACGCATTTCGTCGAAATCAATATGGATATCCTTACTGTCTGGGCCTAAAACTCCACCTAGTGGTCCGCCTGTTTGAAGAAGTTTTAAATTTCTATTTTTTGATACCCCACCACCTAAGTCATCGATAACTTGACCTAATGTCATTCCCATAGGTACTTCATATAAGCCTGGATTATTGATTTCACCACTTAAGCAAACAATCGCAGTTCCAGTACTTTTCTCAACTCCGATTTTTGAAAACCAATCAGCTCCTTTCGCAATAATTTCAGGAGTATATGAAAGAGATTTTACATTATTTATTGTACTAGGTTTTCCCCATACACCAAAGGCGGCAGGGAATGGAGGCCTGAATCGTGGCATTGACCGTTTTCCTTCGACAGCCTCCATAAGTGCAGTTTCTTCTCCCGCTACATATGATTCCCCTACTAATGAAACTTCTACATCAAAACTAAAATCACTTCCGAAAATATTTTTACCTAAAAGTCCATATTTATAAGCTTGGGATATGGCTTGCTCAGTACGATTTATAGGGCCATCATGTCCATGCCTAATGAAAACGATGCCATTTGAAGCTCCAGTAGCATAACCGGCAATAGTTAAACCTTCAATTAATGTATAAGGATCACTTTCAAGTATCCCTTTATCATTATAGGCTCCAGGATCACCTTCTTCGCAGTTACACAAAATGTATTTTGTGGGTCCAGGAGCATTAACCATAAAGCTCCACTTTAATCCAGTTAAGAAAGCTGCTCCTCCGCGGCCTCTAAGCCCAGAACGTTTAACTTCATCGATAACGGATAATGGTTGCATAGAATTAATTGCTTTATGTAAACCGGCATAGCCGTTATTAGCTATGTATTGAAGAATGTCTGAGGGATCTATGTGCCCAGCATTTCTTAATGCTATTCTTTTTTGTAATGAAATGCCGGGGATTGAATCTAATGGTGGGGCAGATAAATTGGAGTCTTCTTCCCCTAAAAAACCTAAAACACCTATGTCCGGGATAATGTCTTTTATAATGTAGGATTCTATGATTTTATCAACATCTTGATCAGAAACATTTCTAAAAAATATTCTTGGACGACCTTCTTTTTTTACTTCTACGATAGGTTCTGCGTAACATAACCCGAGGCATCCTACATGATTTAGATTTACATTCAATGATTTACTTTTTATCAAATGTTTAAATTTATCAGATATCCTAAAAGCTCCAGCTGCATGTCCACACATTGCGCTGCCTATTCTGATTAATGGGATGGGGCCATTTGTCAATTGCTCCCAATGTTCGCTAGCTTGGGTTTGTAATTTTTGATAATTGGTATGGGACATTTGTTTATCCAATTTTATAGGAATCAGTGTTTTTTTTGTTGATAGGCAAGTCGTCTATCATTTTGATTGCCTCAGATGAATTTATGTTACCAAACAATTCATGGTTTATGCTTATCACTGGACCTTGAGAGCATGCCCCAAGGCATGTGTTAAATCTAAAGGACACTTTACCGTCTTTAGTATCTCCTGC
>Ga0114999_10005086_pt1 | contig 15597 bp, 19 predicted proteins | sample ArcticOcean_MG_C_3_FD_89820 | JGI IMG/M metagenome (GOLD analysis project Ga0114999, IMG submission 89820) | Marine microbial communities from western Arctic Ocean - ArcticOcean_MG_CB8_126 | ecosystem: Environmental > Aquatic > Marine > Oceanic | place: Arctic Ocean: Canada Basin | collected...
CCTTATTTCACCGGTCGTGTATTCGGTTCCATTACACTTGACGCACACATAGACATCGGCCATCACAAACTCTCCATATCGGATATTTATTAATAGATGATACACCTGCGGTCAACGCTTCCACTCAGGGAGTGCATCTGCCCATGGCTCAGGCTTCCGGCCATGCTCACGGTCAAGGTTGATGAGTATCTGACCGATGAGGTTTGCTGGTGATAGCGCCTCCTCTGACTCGAAGGAACCAGCAAGGCGCAAGATGGCTTCATTGGCGCTAAGAGCCACCCGCTTTTCTGCGGCAGTGGCCTCCGGGGGTACGGTTGCTAGTGTACGGATGTTCAGGTAACTATCTAGCGCATCAGCCTGAGCAACCTTCTTCACCGTCGCTGTAGTAATCGCTGTATGCAGCTGGGCCATAGTATAGAAGCAGTCATGGAATAGCTTTTGCTTCTTATACGCCACTAATGTCGCAGGTTTGATACGTAGATGCGCACATATTTCTTTGTTTCCTAACCCCCTACCAGCTAAGCCTAGTATCCGCTGCTGTGTAGGTGGCATGTGCGTAAGGGCATCATCAACCTGCTCATCGGTTAACGCTTCGAACCAGACGGTCTGGCCCTGGACCTTGATGGTGGTTACGTCAGTCATAGTCTCTCCTTCCGGGATATATTCCCCGGGGCTTAGGGGAGTGATAACCCCATATACACCTATATATACACCGTGTAGTAGGGAAGTGCGTAGGGGGAAAGTCGGACTTTGTTTATCATGAGCCGTTTTACCCCCCACCCCATAGGCCAGTCCCTTAATAACGGATGGGGGGCCTACCACAAGGGGTATCCCAAAATGTTCTGGAGTACTCAACCATGGAGGTGGCTACTATATCCACTATATATATGGGTGGACGCAAACCAATGTACCCCCGTATGGGGGGTAGCTACGATAAATTGAAAGCAAATTTGAAAGCAACGGCGATGATTCACGCTGACGACAGATGACTGCTGATGGAGAGTTTCATAGTTGAATCAGTGCTTGATGACCTTCTCTGACAGCCCCTGATGCTACCGCCCATGATTTGTAAACAGCAGGTCGTCGGTTCAATCCCGACCGGTGGCTCCAGATAAAAACTAAGGGCCAGCATTAACGCTGGCCCTTTTTGTTGACCATAGGCCTACAATGGCGGCATCTATCTAGGCGCGTGGAGGCATAATGGCTGAAGACCAGAGGGGGAACGAACCCCAGCAACGCACTATTACGGTTGACGACATAGCTGGCGTCGTCGCCCGCGTTGCTGACGCTTCCCAAAGCATCAACGATGATCGCCAGATTCCTCATCAGTTAATCGATTCTATGGTGTCCCAGGGGTTATTCCGGTTGCTGGTGCCCCGTTCCGTTGGCGGTAAAGAGATCGGCTTACTCGATTACTTGGCCATCACTCAAGCCATATCTTCAGCGGACGCCAGTATGGGCTGGAGCTTTAACCAGAACAACATTCTGGGGACCATGGCGTCGCTTATGTCAGAGTCGTTGGCGAAGGAGATATGGGCCGATACCAGCACCATCCTCAGCAACGGTCCGCCGCAGCACGCGTCGATTGAGGCGGTCGATGGAGGCTACTCGATTACAGGGCATTGGAACTTCAGCAGCGGCTCGCGTCACTCCACCTGGGTGGTGGCGATCGGCAAGCATGCTGGCCAGATACTCAGCTTGATCATGCCCCATGCAGACGTTGAGTGGATTGACTCGTGGCAAGTCGGCGGCCTCCGAGGGACCGGCAGCTTTAGTTTTGAGGCGAACGCCCTTTTCGTTCCAGCCCATCGCACTTGGATTGAAGCCCAGGCCGTCCGTAGAGAGAAGGGGCCCTTATACCTGATTAACCGCAGGCTACTTTTCGGTGCGGGGTTTGCTTCGGTGGCGCTCGGCGTGGCGCGTTCGGCTCTGGACGAGGCTATCAAGACATCACTGGTTAAGAGCCCTCAAGAACAAGCACTGCTCCGAGATCAGGTGCAGACGCAGCGGGACATCGGAGCCGCGGAAGCGTTGTGGGGCTCTAGCGATGCCTATCTCAAGGAAAAGGCGAGAACGCTGTGGGAGCACGCCTGCGCGCACGATGAGTTGCGTCTGTCGGATCGTATAGGTCTTAGGCTCGCCAGTACTTGGGCCATTAGAAAGGCAGCCGAGGTAGTGGATATCGCCTATTCAGTGTTCGGCGCGACTTCAATATTCGAGGATCAACCAATTCAGAGGAAATTCCAGGATGCCCATGCCATCACGCAGCAGTTGCAAGGGCGGTTTGAACACTACGAGACCGCCGGCCAGTTCTACCTGGGTCTCGAGCCCCAGGGTAATGCCTTTTAGGGCTAGGGCAGCACCGTTCAACCTCGATCGGCGGCTCCATTTCTTTCAAGGTCATCACCCTTTAGGTATTGAAATATTCTAATTATCTATGTATACTTCACATATAGGGTGATGGTGAATGGAAATTGAATTCGCAAATAGGCCGCTAGCCCGCCGATACCAAAGTGAATCGCTAGCACAGAGGGCTTGGAGCGAAAAGGTCGCCCGACGGTATATCATGCGGGTCAATCTCATCCAGAATTCCCGTGAATTCGACGACCTATTCACGTTCCCAGAACTCCACATTCACCCGTTGACAGGCGGACGAGAAGGTGGGTGGGCCATGACGCTACAGGGGCGTTGGAGGCTGATAATCGAGCGGCAAGAGGACGACTCCATTCTGGTTAAGGAGGTTACGAACCATTATGACGACTAAGCAACACATAGATACAAACGCAATTATCCCCCCGGGTGAATACCTGGAGGAGACTCTTGAAGCCAGAGAGATGACTCAAAAGGCTCTGGCTGATGCCATGGGTCGCCCTGCGCAGATGGTGAGTGAACTGATTAGAGGCAAGAAGGAACTCACCGCTGACACTGCTTTGGATCTGGAGCGAGTCCTAGGGATTCCCGCATACATCTGGATGTCTTTTGAGAGTACCTATCGGCTGGCCCTGGCCAAGGCGAAGAGAGTGGTTTCAAGCCCAACGTTGGTAATCACCCCCGCTAGCCCCCTGTTTATTCGTGACGGCGCGCGCTCGGGTGGATATACCACTACACCCAAACCTCAAACCTGGCAAGTGGTAGCAGCCAAATCATCTCGTCGCAAGGGCAAATAAAAAGATACCTCTTAGGCTGCCGCCTGAAAGGTATCCAGTGGCGAAGAGTAGGGGCGGTGGTGAGGAGCTAACGGCTAGCAAGTATCTCCATCATCGGAGCTTGCGCATCTCTTAACGAGCATCCCCCGCGCGCCACGCCTTAAACCAACCCGAACGCCTGCGACACCAGTACGTAGGAACGGATTCGGTCCGCCAGCGAATAGGTGATGGACACGACTCCCACGTCCGTGGTCTCGTATCGCTCTGCCGCCTCCAGTATCCCAGCCTTCACCTGCTCGGGGTTGCCGTCTATACACCCGTCCACGTACGACTGTACGTGCGCTCTAACGGCCTCCGGCAACGGTATTGCAGCGGCCTCTTCAGGGGGTAAAACCCCATCACCGATCTCCTGGCCCTGGATACCCAACACTCGCCGAGCGCGATTGAAATTCCTGCTAGCTGCCACCCGCTCGGCCTCTTCCGTGGTGGGCGCACAGATTGCCTGCACGGTCACATTCAAGCGCGGCTTCTCACACAGATCAGATGGCTGAAACTCCTTTCGATACAAAGCGGCCACAGTGGGTCCATGCCCGCTCGTCGTACCAAAGAAGTCGGCGAACGCAAACGGCAGACCCAGTTGCGCCGCCAATCGAGCCGAATAGTCGGAAGAACCCAGCAACCAGATTTCCGGTGCGGTTTCAGGTTTCAGGCCGGGGGACACTTTCAGCGAGACAAACGGATGCTCCGCTTGAAGTCCGTTGTTCAGGTATCCCATCACATCCACCACCTGCTGGGGGAACGTCTCAACTTCTACCTGCCGCTTGGGGTAAGCCAGTGCATGCATCGTGAGCTGGTCACTGCCGGGCGCCCGGCCGATGCCCAGGTCCACCCTACCAGGGTAGAACGAGTCCAGCATCCTGAACTGCTCTGCGACCTTCATCGCCGAGTAGTGGGTCAGCATCACTCCGCCGCTGCCCACACGAATTCGCGAGGTGTTTGCGAGGATCTGGCCAACCAGTATCTCGGGGCTTGTACCAGCGTACGTCCCTGTGCTGTGGTGCTCCGCCACCCAGTATCGAGCGTAGCCCAGCGCCTCTGTGGCCTTTGCTAACTCCACGGTATCCCGCAAAGCGTTAGCGCCCGATTCCCCGTGGCGCATGGGTGATTGATCGACGACGCTAAGGGTCAATTCAGATGCCAGAACACACCTCGCTCAAACGATTTGACTTGCCTACTGACCGATGGCCCCATACTTCACAGGAAGCCAAGGGCCAGCACAATTGCTGGCCCTTTTTCTTGCCTAATACCTGTTGAGGGATTTTACCTCTTTATGCCAGCCAACTCACCCGTTATACCTTTTGCTGCCCATAGACCCCAGGGCATAGTGAAGAACTTGAACCCCTTGTCCACGTAGAAGTTGGGATCCTGGCCGGGCGGGATGAAATACATGCCCGGAACCACTCCGTGCCGCTTGCAGGCGGCTGCAACCTTGTCCAATCCCTTTTGGTATTCCTCGTTGGCGTAATCAAGTGGCGTATTAAGTTCGATGGAGAAGTCCGATGGCCCAACGAGGAGTACGTCCAAGCCAGGTACGCTGAGTATCTCGTCGATATTGTCTAGCGCTTTCTGGGTCTCGATCATGGGGATGATCAAAACCTCTTCATTCACCATATCCAGATAGCCGCGATAGTCTTTGGTATCGCCCCACTCACCGCGGACACCCGAGTTGCTGCGATCGCCCATTGGGGAGTATTTGCAGCTCCTCACCAGGTATTCGGCCTCTTCTTTAGTGTTGACCATAGGAACGATGATGCCTCTGGCACCGGCGTCCAAGGCAAAGCAGATTAGGTCTGCACGAATCGCGCTGACGCGGACAATTGGAGCCGCTGTTGTCCCGCGCATCGCTTGAATGGCGGGGATCAACTGCTTGGGCTCCACAGGCGCGTGTTGGGTATCAAAAAGCAGGAAATCAAACCCAGCATTTGCCAACATCACGGTATCGGCGGTAGCGGTCGTAGGTGTTCCTACAACAGTCTTTCCAGACTTCACAAGATCTTTAACAGTGTTCATTCAATAATCCTCCAGCAGGCATGATATACCAGGGGTCAATGAAAGGGCTTACGGTTGGGGCATCTCGTAGAACTCTATATAAGTCTCTTCTTGGAGGTCGTGGAGCTCTTTGTACAACTCTCCAACCCCCTCGGGTTCGCTCACAGCTTCCGCATAGGGAGATCCAAGGGTCTCTTCAGTCCAGTCCATGTAAACAGTGTTGCTTGGACCTGGCACCGTGTAGCCGCTCCAATAAACCCTGGTGGGTGAACGACCAATCTTCTCGTATGCTTTCGCCAGTTGTGCAATGACCTTAGCTGCTTTATGAGTGGTGCCCGGTTTGACCTTGAATACTCGTCTGACAACGTACATATCGCTCTTCCTTCAAATCTAAGTTTCGAGGAGTTTAACCTTCCTGAACGCGCTACATTATATGTCAGGTCTTACCTAGCTGCTAAAGTTGTTTTCCGTCAGCCTATAGCGATTTGGGCCAAACGGTCGCATGGGGGCAGAATGGACAACTCACCTGAGGGCTAATGGCCCTACCCCCGTTTTCCTTCAATACCCATACTCCAGCCTAAGTTCGGAGTGCCCAAGTCTAATGAACGAGGTGGAGACGTGCTGACACGAGAGGACAACGAGTTACTGGCAAAGTTGAAAAGTGCTCCAACATCGGCGAGGCCTACATAGATGCCAGCGAGAGAGTCTGCGTTAAGACCTACTCCTGTCATTGACTCGATTAGGCTACAATGGCGGCACGTTAAATCCAGTAGTTCGGTCACCTACCAGTGGAGGCAGTGGATATGGCGAACCTTTACACGACATCGCGAGAGAGCAAGACCGTCGAGATCGAAGAGTTCTCTCGGGAGGGGTTTCCGTTTCGGATGATAATCACTTTGAAAAAATTGGGAGTGGTTACCATGCTCGATTATCTGCTCACACCTGAAGAGGCAGAGAACATGGCAAAAGCCTTGAATCCATTGAAGAAATAACCCCGCCAATGACCCTATCGCCAGCTAGGAGACCTACCCGTGATCTGGAGCCAGATAACCATTCCCGGAAAACCCCGGATATTGATGATCGATGGTACGCGCAATACCCAAGGTTGGGAAAACGAATTTGCCGCCCGCATTTTCACAGTACTCAAACGGAAGGGCTTGGATCTGGTAGGTAATGCTCCCCTCCGGCCTTCACAACCGAAAGACCTGGTTGCTGTGTTGGACGGTCAGGATTATTTCAATTGCTTGTTTCTCCTTTGCCATGGAGAGGCTGCAGACGTACCAGAGGATACGAACCTAGCTGCATACTGGCCATCGCTATCAAACTACGGCAGTTTGACTCCTAAGCTGCTTGCCATCTGCTCATGGGAGACGCCTGACCTTGAGACCGGTGAATCGATTCTCGATGCACGAGACAGCTTCGCACAAATTGCATTAGTGCCTGGCTCAGCGTTGTCTCAACGAGCGGCAGGACTATTTTATCTCAAGTTTTTTACAGAGTTGGACCTTCATGCAGACGATTCAATTATGGGTAAGATGGTGTGGTTCTCTCATGCCAAGGCCAAAGAGATATTAAGGCGCAGGAGCCTAACGGGTGAAATAAAGGTGCGTTGCTAGCAGAGAAGCTATTTCACAAACAACAGGGCATCGGTTCAATCCCGACCAGCCGCCCATTCTCCTCTTTTCTAGTAACTCTCCTGCCGTGCCGTAACGCGCGCTAGAACTGCCACCACAGGGTCAATGCAGACCACCCTTGCCTCTTCCATCCTCTTTGCTTGCGGTATCGCTGCCGCCAGTAGTCTTGCCAACATGGTTTCCCTCCTTGATTCGTGCCACTCCGGGCTGTTCTCTCTGCTGAAATGACGCGGGCACCGCTCCGCCGGTTCCCTGCCGTGACATCCCATCGCCCGCCAGATACACTGAGCGCGCCCTGAAGAAACAAAATGGCCTCTGACTCGAATCGTTGGAGGTCATCGTTATGTCAGCTACCCTGTACTACGCATAGAGGAACAATCAACGTGAGACAATCGCTTTACCTCGTCCTGGCCGTGGGAATCGGCATGGGCTTCGCGCTTCAAGTATCCATGGTCTCCGCAATGGGTCGACTGCGTGGCCCGATGGAAGCGACATGGGCGTCGCTGCTGGCCACGGTGGCCGGAGTAGCCGCCGTCATGCTCATACGCACATTGAACAACAACGACCTCGCACTCCCGTCGCCCTTCGATAAAGCTCCCGCGTTGATACTGACCCTGGTGCTTGCCACTGTCAGCCTCGTCCTGGTGGTTCGAGGCATAGACAGCTACTTCGCGCTGACGGGATTCCTGGCCATCCCCATACTCGTTGGCGCCGGGTTCCTGGGGCCTCGCATCGGCGTGGGCCTTTTCCTCAGCGCAATCATCACCGGGCAGCTTACCGGCGGCATCGCCCTAGACCACTTCGGTGCGTTCGCCGGACAGGTACGCAAAATAGACGCACTTCGCGGAGCCGGAGTGCTCATGCTTCTGGGCGGAGTAACGTTGATACGCGGGTTCAAATAGCCCTAAACACGACAAGGAGCGGATATGGACATCAGTTTGATGGTAGAAGGTCAGAACGGACTGACCTGGGACAAATGGAGCAACATCCTGGCGAAGTCAGAGGCAGCAGGCCTGGCAGGTGTGTTCCGCTCAGACCACTTCTTCATTGGTGAGCAGCAGGAGTCCCTTGAGCCATACCTTTCCTTCATCATGGCGTCTCTTCAGACGAATCGCATCCGTTTCGGCCCGCTGGTCACGCCGGTCACCTTCCGTCCGCCCGCAAACGTGGGTCGAATGGCGGCGCAGATCGATCAGCTCAGCAACGGTCGTTTCGTGCTGGGCCTCGGCGGCGGGTGGAACGAAGAGGAGCACAAGGCTTACGGCATCAACTTCCCACCTGTAGGCGAACGCCTGAATCGACTCGAGGAAGCGATCCACGTGATGATAGGTCTTTGGGGGGCAGGACCAGCTTCCTACAATGGCCGTTACTACACTCTGGAAGAAGCCGACTGCTTGCCCAAGCCGCCCGAAGGTCGCCCAACGTTGCTCATAGGCGGCGGTGGCGAGAAGCGGACGCTGCGACTGGTAGCTCAGTACGCCAACGAGTGGAACGGCATCAGCATGCCGCCGGAAGCGTACGCCCACAAGGTGGAGGTGCTGGCAGAGCATTGCGAAGCCGTCGGCAGGGATCCGTCAACCATCAAGCGCTCATTGATGACCTTCGGCATTCTGGGGCCACACATGGATGGTTCAGCCGACCTCCTGCGAGGGTTCCTGAAGAAAGAAGCCTCCGCCACGCCAGCCGAACTCTTGGACGCAGGTCGGGAGCGGGGCATGATCGTCGGCAGTACGGATGAGGTCATTGACCGGCTGGGTGCGTTGGCGGAGTTAGGGCTGGGCGAGGTCATGTTCCAACACCTGGACTTTGCCGACGATGACTTCATTGAGTATCTCGGCTCAGAGCTTGTACCCAGGGCGGCTAAGCTCTAGGACCCGGAGTTGTTGGAGACCAGAGCTGCTCGAAGGGACTCGCTGAACTGCTCACGTTGCCAGCCACGCACCTCGGCTGAGAACTGCTCGTCCGTCAGGGTACCCGGTTCTCTGGCGAGGCGCTCCAGGCTTCGCATCGGCCACACCATCGATGGATCGAAACCCATCGTCTTTGCCTCGTTGGTGCGCCAGACTTTCAAGTTCGCCAGTCGCTTCACCTGCGCGTTGGACGGCCTGACTCGCGGCGGGAACTGGGGGACCGGTCGTTGTAACGGGGGGCCATCGATGCCCTTTCTGACCGCCGACTGAATCCCTTTGCCAAACCGGCGAGCTGTGCCCTCGCTGAGCCCCAGAACCTTCTCAAGCGGTGCGCCTGGTGTCACAGCAATCGCGGCCATTACCGGAGCAGAGAGGATATAGGCCGGGGGTCTGTCTAACCGTCGTGCCTGTAAATCCCTGAAATCGTACAACGCGCTCAGCACTGCCAGGGCGGTTCCGTCCATGCCCCGGCTCTCCTTCATACCAAACACCGCAGCAACCGGGTCCGGAGGGGTGTAGCGAATTTCGGCCTGACGCTCGCACTCCTCAGCCGACCATGCAGATCGCCCAAGTTCCTGCAGCTTCTCCTCGATGGCGTCTTGAAGGGCAAATAAATACACAACATCACCCACGGCGTAACTCAAAGCATCCTCTTCCAGAGGCCGTTTGGACCAGTCTTGCCGTTGAATACGTTTGTCCTTGGGTATCTCGATTTCGAGGACATCCTCCAGCAGCCCGGCGAGGCCCAGACGTTCCAGGCCCAACACTCGCGCCGCCAGGTGGGTGTCGAAGAGGTTCTTGAACACCATGCCGTAGTCGCGATTCATCCCTCGCACATCGTAGTCGGCACCATGCAGGAGCTTTTGGATGTCCGGGTTGGCTAGAACAGGAGCCAGGGAGGAGAGGTCATGGATAGCCAACGGGTCTATGAGATAGGCCTGCTCCTCGGTGGCGATCTGCACCAGACACACCTTCTCCGGGTAGTGGTGCATGCTGTCGGCCTCGGTATCCACCGCAATACGAGACGCCTTCATTAACGTCTGGCAAATCTCCGCGAGCTGCCTCGCATCGGTCACCAGGATGTATGAAGCGGGTTCAGGTGTAATCATGCAACCGCCTCCGTGCGTTCTACTTTAGGCGGTTTAGCCATATATATCACAATCCCTGCCAGTATCCACGTGATGATCACCATAGTAAACGGTATGTTGTACGAGCCCAACCAATCTCGAAGCGCCCCAATGATCATGGGCCCGGAGGCAGACCCAAGAGTGATGAAGGGGAACATCACGCCCCGGATGGCACCGATGTGTGCCCTGCCGAAGTAGGTTACCACCAACAACGCCTGGAGTTGGAAGAATACCGCCAGCGTCAGACCCTGGTAAACCGCCCATGCGAACAACATGAAGTTGTTCTGCACCGTTAGGATGAAAACGATGCCTAACGCAGCCAGAGCCGCCTGAACCACCATGAGCGATTTTATGTCATGCCTTGCTGAGAGGTAACCCCAAACAAGCCGTGCGGCAATGGAGAACAGCCCGAACACCGCCAGGGCGGTTGTTGCCAGCCCGCGACTAAACTCAATGTCTTCAAAATAGGGCACCCAGTGAGCCTGGTACCCCGGCAAACCGATGACGGCCAGTACCAGTCCCAGGGACAATAACCAGAAGCTCTTGCTATGCAACGCTTCCTTTCTGGTGAAGCTGCTCTCATTAGTAATAGCCCTGTCCCTCGCAGAGGAACCCCGCTCGGAGTCGCCGGGCCTATCTCCATCCGGTAAAAGGCCCATGGATTCAGGCGAGGTGCGTACCAGTAGGGAGAGCGGCAACATTACCCCAATCGTCCCTATACCCATCCAGAGCCAGGCGTCCCTCCACCCTGCAGCGCTGATGAGGAACGCTAATACCGGAGGGAAGATCATCACACCCGTGGGTGCGCCGATAGACATCCAGGTGATGGCTGAGGCGCGCTTCCGAACGAACCACTTCAGTACCACGCCTTCCAGAATCGGGTTACTGGTCAGTGCCAGCCCAATCGCGCCAAGCCCTCCATACGCCAAATAGTACTCAAGGGGAGTATCCGCCCATTTAACTAATATGAAGGACACCCCGAATATGATGGATCCAATGGGTAGTGCGACCCGTGGGGCCCAGGGATGGTCTCCGATAGGCCCAACAAGAGGGCTCAACATCCCGCCACCTATTGTGCGCACAGCAAGAGCACCAAAGATCAATGTTCGGCTCCAGCCCAAGTCGTCATGCATGGGTGCCAAGAAAAGGCTGGTGGCAAAGACCGCGCTGCCGACGTTGAAGGAGCCTTTGACGCAGGCCACGATGACCATGATCCAGCCGTAGAAGAAGCGAGGCGATGTGTCAGATATGGGAGTTGTCGACAACCCGTGCTCCTTGCGATGCTGGCGTTAGCATACCCTACAGCGCACGGTCACGCAGCCTGGGGCGCGCCACCTGACGGCGCAAGCTCGGGTTTACGTGGGTTCCCTATGGTGAACATCGCAACGACCGATGATAGTAGCGCAAGAATGGCCCCAATGAACATCACCCACCGGAAGCTCTCCACGAACGCCTCATCGATAGCGCGTTCAAGGGAACGGGCCAACGTGGGGTCTATGCCCGCAGGCACTTCGGCGCCAGCCAGGTTCTCGCGTTGTTCTTCAAGGGCAAGCACGACCGATGGCGGCACATCGATGGCATCGAGCTTGTTGTCGAGCGTGGTGTTAAAGATCGCTAGCAGCGCAACGTCAAAGACCGCCAGGGCCAGCAGCGATGCCGTGAGGGAAATAGCATTGTTCACGCCAGATGCCAACCCGGCGGACTCCTGGTCTACAGAACCCATGACCACCGTGACCAGCGGGGCCACACTGATGGCCATACCCAGGCCAAGCACCAGTATGGCGGGGAAGAACGTTGTCCAGTAGCTCCCGCCAATACCCGGCACCATAAACAGCAGGAACCCCACTGAAGATATGGCCGGGCCAACCACCAATGCCAGCTTGGGACCAAACTTCATGATGAGCCCACCGGCCCAGCGCGACAGCACGGCGATGATGATGATGAAAGGCAGCCACGCGGCTCCGGCCTCTGTGGCCGAGTACCCCTGCACCTGAATCATGTTGAATGGCAGGAAGAACAGTGAACCGCCCAAGGCTCCGTACAACAGGAACGTCAGGATGTTTGCGCCGCTGAAGCTCCGGGACTTGAACACCTTGAGGTCCATCATGGAGTTGGCGATGCGAGACTCCAGCCACACGAACCCCACCAACGCCGCGACTCCCACAACCAGCGAGGCAACGACTCCGGGGTGGCTGAACCCCAGGTTCCCGGATTCCACCAAGCCGAAGACCAACCCCGTCAGACCCAGCGTACTCAACAATGCGCCAAGCCAGTCGATGGGGCCCTGCGCCGATTCGTTCTTGCTCTCATCGATCTTCCAGAACAGTATCATCAACACGATTATTGCTATGGGGATGTTGATGAAAAACACCCATCGCCAGGATAAATTCGTTACGAGCCATCCGCCAAGCACGGGGCCGATGGCTGCAGTGATGGCTGTAAACCCGGGCCAAGTACCGATAGCGCAACCACGATCATCGTCGGAGAAGGACGCGCTGATGATTGCCAGGCTGGCCGGTACCATCATGGCTCCGCCCACCCCTTGCAACGCCCTGGCGATGATGAGCTGCCCCGCGGTGGGTGCGAGTCCGCCCCAGATGGACGCGAGTGTAAACAAGCCGATGCCGATACCGAACACCCGTTTACGGCCGATTCGGTCCCCCATAGCGCCGCCCACCAGGAGCAACGCCGCGAGAAAGAGGGCATAGGCCTCTACCACCCACTGCATCTGCGTGACGCTTGCGCCAAGGTCCTTTTGCATCACGGGAAGGGCCACGGACACAGCCGTCCCATCGATAAAGGCAAGGCTGGAGCCGAGGATGGTCGCGGCCAGCACCCATCGCCCTGTAGACGGCGTGCATCCCTTGGCAAACTCCCCTGATTCAAGAACCCCCACATCGCATGGGCGGACTGGAGTAGGTGGTCATCAATACCTGCCTTTTAAGTCTGAGGGCACTCTATAGGCGCGGTGTATCCTTGTCCAGAGCCTTGACACGGCAATCACTCAAGGCTACGTTTCCTCCAGCCACCAAGGGCTATACCAAGCAAGGACGACAAGCATGCAAGTAGGCGTAAACATCCTGAACTTCGGCCCCGGCGTCACCCCGGCATCGTTGTCGAAGTGGGCCACAACCTCTGAGGAGTTGGGCTACCACTCCATCATGACCTCTGATCACATCGCCATCACACCCGGCGTTGCACAGAACTACCCGGAACCCTTCTATGATCCGTTCACCACACTGTCATGGCTGGCCGGGCAGACAAAGCGCATCAAGCTCGGAACCACCGTCATCGTTCTGCCGTATCGGAGCCCCATGCAGGTGGCACGACTCGGAGCGAACCTCGACCAGCTCAGCGGCGGCCGTTTCATCTTCGGCGTGGGCGTAGGCGCTATCCAGAGCGAGTTCGATACACTTGGCATCCCCTTCAACAAGCGCGGTGCCATGACCAACGATTACCTGGCCGCCATCAAGACCCTCTGGACAAGTGACATGGCGGCATATGAAGGGACTTTTGTGTCATTCGCCGATGTTGCTGGCATGAAGCCAACGCAGTCGCCACACCCTCCCATCTGGATTGGTGGGCGAAGCGATGCAGCTATCAAGCGAGCCATCAAGTTCGGCGACGCATGGCACCCCAACCGCTTCACGCTGGAGTGGCTGAAGTCTGAGGGGATACCCAAAGTAGAGGAACTTGCGAAGGCCGAGGGGTTGCCTGTCCCTGCGCTTTGCCCACGCATTCGCATGAACATCCAGGACTCGATAATCACCGGCGATGACCGGCTGCCCGGCCAGGGAACCATCGAGCAGATGCGCGACGACCTCAAGGAGCTTGAGGCGATGGGTGCTGAACACGTCCTGCTCGATTGGTATTCCGGCGACCTTGAAGCCACCAAGGACCATGAGTCCGGTCTAGGTATCCTGAAGACCCTGGCGGAAGAGGTCATAGACCTGCAGGACGAGACACTGCGATAACTATCGTGAACAAACAAACGGAGGCTGAATCATGCCCAAGGTAGACCTGAACCGCGTAGGCATCTATTACGAAGAGACGGGTGAGGGCTTTCCCCTAGTGTTCGCCCACGAGCTTGCGGGGAACACCGAGAGTTGGAGGGCCCAGGTAAGCTACTTCTCACGGCGTTATCGCGTCATCACCTACAACGCCCGGGGCTACCCGCCCTCGGACGTGCCCGACAAGTTGGACGATTATTCCCAGGAACAGGTGGTGGAAGACCTCTATCTGCTCTTGCAGCACCTTGGCATCAAACAGGCTCACATCGCCGGGCTGTCCATGGGCGGCAACATGACCCTCTTCTTCGGGCTGCGACACCCGGAGATGGCCAAGTCGCTCATCATCGCAGGGGCGGGCACCGGCAGCACTGACTCCGCGATGTTCAAGCAGCAGTCGGAGGCGTACGCCGCACAACTGGAAGCTGACGGCACAGCTGGACTAGCGAACTACCTCACGGGGCCCACTCGCGCCCGGTTCAAGCAGAAAGATCCCACTGGGTGGGCGGAGTTCGCCCGGTTGTTCTCGGATCACTCGGCCCAGGGGAAAGCACTCACGCTTCGAGGCTACCAGGCGCGTCGACCCTCTGTGATGTCCCTGGAAGCCGAGCTTCAAGCCATGCAAGTCCCCACGCTCATCATCCTTGGCGACGAGGACGACCCATGCCTTGAACCGGCGTTGTTCATGAAGCGGAACATCCCTCGATCAGGGTTGGTAGTCGTGCCGCAGACCGGCCATGCAGTGAACCTGGAGGAGCCTGAGGTGTTCAATCGTAGCATCTCCGACTTCCTAACAGCGGTAGACGCAGGCAAGTGGGAAACCCGCTCGCCGGGCTCTGGCGTGGGGTTCGGGGTGAAGTCGTAGTACAGCTACTTCGATAGCAGGAACACAGCAATCATCGCAAAAACGACGCCTACCCCTGTGGTGGGCGTTATCTGTTCCTTCAGGATGCCAACACTCAGCGCAATGGTCACCACCGGGTACATGGCTGTCATTGGCACAACGATAGATGCCTTGCCTCCATGGCTCAAGGCAAATACGAAGGCGATGATACCCGCCATGAGGGACACGCCTGCGAAAAAGGCTGCAGGTGTCCCGCCTGCGTCCCAGTCCGGCTTGAACCGCATGAACGCCAGGACAATGAATGCGACCGCCGCCGCTCCCATGCCCTGCATGACTGCTGCGCTCTTGGGCGTGAGGTTGTCACTGCCAAGTTTGGCAAAGAATCCCCATAGCCCCCAGAGGCCAAGTGCCCCCAACGTTAGTACGAACCAGGATGCCATATCTGCTCCCGCCTAATCTGCCATTCTGAGAAGCGTATCGACGAAGAATCCGAGGCCTACAGTTGGGCCATCATCCCCGGTCATATCTGCGACGCTTGAGACCAGAACCCGATGAATGATAGGGACACTTCCTACACCTGTAAATCTTCTTTTGCGTCAAACCACGTAGACAAGGTAAGCCACCACCACCATCAATCTACGGGAGCAAGCGTGAACGACCAGCAGCCACCGTCTTCTCAGAGAGCACCATCGCTCAACCTGCCAATCGGCGCCATCCTCCGTCTGGTAATGTGGAGCCTTGTAGCGGGGCTGGTGCTCGTGCTCCTGCTGTCCCTGTTCAGGCCGGATTCCCTCAACGGCGTGTTCAACTTCTTCCGCCCTAAGGAAACGCTCTTTGTCAACCCGGAGGATAGGTTCCAGCAGCCACCGTTGGAGCTGGA
>Ga0114999_10005090_pt1 | contig 15590 bp, 11 predicted proteins | sample ArcticOcean_MG_C_3_FD_89820 | JGI IMG/M metagenome (GOLD analysis project Ga0114999, IMG submission 89820) | Marine microbial communities from western Arctic Ocean - ArcticOcean_MG_CB8_126 | ecosystem: Environmental > Aquatic > Marine > Oceanic | place: Arctic Ocean: Canada Basin | collected...
AGCGAAATTGTAATGTCGGTGAAGATACCGGCTAACCATAGAAGGACGGAAAGACCCCGTGAACCTTTACTATAGCTTGATATTGACTTTTGATCCTGCATGTGTAGGATAGGTGGGAGACTTTGAAGCAGGTGCGCTAGCGCTTGTGGAGTCATCCTTGAAATACCACTCTTGTATTATTGAAAGTCTAACCGTATACCTTGAATCAGGTATCGGAACAGTGTCTGGTGGGTAGTTTGACTGGGGCGGTCTCCTCCTAAAGAGTAACGGAGGAGCTCAAAGGTTCCCTCAGCACGGTCGGTAATCGTGCGCAGAGTGTAAACGCATAAGGGAGCTTGACTGTGAGTCTGACAAGACGAACAGGTGCGAAAGCAGGAGTTAGTGATCCGGTGGTTTCGAGTGGAAGAGCCATCGCTAATCGGATAAAAGGTACTCCGGGGATAACAGGCTTATCTCCCCCGAGAGCTCATATCGACGGGGAGGTTTGGCACCTCGATGTCGGCTCGTCACATCCTGGGGTTGGAGAAGATCCCAAGGGTTGGGCTGTTCGCCCATTAAAGTGGCACGCGAGCTGGGTTTAGAACGTCGTGAGACAGTTCGGTCCCTATCCTCTATGGTCGTAGGAAATTTGAAGGAATCTGCTTCTAGTACGAGAGGACCGAAGCGGACGAACCTCTAGTGTACCTGTTGTTATATCAATAGCATCGCAGGGTAGCTACGTTCGGAAGGGATAAGCGCTGAAAGCATATAAGTGCGAAACCCATCCTAAGATAAGATTTCCCTGAAGACTTCCAGAAGAATACTGGTTTGATAGGCCACAGATGTAAGTACAGTAATGTATTTAGTCGAGTGGTACTAAGTAGTCGTTCGACTTGACTTCTTTTTATATTTGCTCATTTCTATAGATAACAATATTATTTATTTATTATTTATTTAACCAATCATAAGATTTTCCGGTGACTATAGTGCAAAGGACCCACCCGATCCCATCTCGAACTCGGAAGTTAAGCTTTGTTACGCCGATGGTACTTCACGGGAGACCAGTGCGGGAGAGTAGGAAGTTGCCGGTATTTTATAAAAGGGTTTGATGTTTTTCATTGGACCCTTTTTTATTTGTAAAGATGTTATGTTGCCCCTAATTTATACAATGTTTGAGAATCTTCATTTATCAATAAAAAAACTCTATAAATATATTATAAGTTGTTTAATTCTATTTAATCTTCTTCTAGCAGATGACCATTGTCCACTCACTTTTACTGAATCTTTTTTTAATGATGATATTATAGGTTATTATCTCAGTGCTATAGATATTAATACTGGAGAGTCAAATGTATTATTGTTTGATTATACTTTGGGATTTGCTTCAGATTGTGACTTACCTGATGATATAGATATTACGTTTAAAATAGATGTAGATATTCCAAGTTATACTTCTGGACAGGTTACTTTAGCTTCCGGTGATTTTAAATTAACACCAAATCCAGATTCTCCTCATATACGTTCATTTTCTTTTCGAAATACAGATATGAGTCTTGATCAAACTTATCTTCCCGGAGGAGCGACTTTACAAGGAGGTGATTATGAATTTGATCCAGTAGAAGGATTATCTTCAGCTATTACTTCTGCAGGGAGGCTACCTAATGGCCAATATTCTTTTCGATTTTCCATAGAGGATTGTCCCAATGATCTTGGTTTTACCTGTGATTCTGGTATTAATAAGGTATTAAATTTATTTATACCCTCTTATTTGAATTTAGTATCTCCAGGATCTAGTAGCATAGGAGATACTCTTTCAAATCAGGTTTTTATTCCAAATCCTGTTTTTCAATGGAACTCGGATTATTGTAGCTCTTGTAGTAATTATTTTATAAGAATTTCTGAATTTAATCCTAATATTCATACTACACTTGAAGATGCAATGAATGATGCTTCAATATTACCCATAGGTTCAGGATTCTTTGATACAGGTTTTTCAAATGGTAATATTTTTCAATATCCAGCAACTGGATTTCAAAATTTAAATCCAGGTTCAATTTATGTATGGAAAATTAAAAGATCTTACCTTACAACGAATGGAGAAATGGAAGATGAAAGCACTTCATTTGTTTTTAAAATGAAAAGTGATGAACCTGAACAATCTTTTCAAACTCAATCACTTGCTATTGATGAAGAAAAATTAATTAAAATTAAAAATTTAATTGGGGAATCAAAATTTAATGAATTTTTTAATCAAGACAATGGCTCTCTTTATAATTTCAATCCATCTTCTAGTACTATTTTTCTCAATAATGAAGAAAAGCCCTTTGAATATCTTAACGAATTGATTGAATTGCTTAATAGTTCTAGTATTGAGATTATTGAGGTAGAAATTGAATAGGAAAATAATTTATATAATATTTGTTTTATCTCTATTCTCTTCATTGTTTTCAAGTGAAGTTGCTATTGTTACTAAAAATAATGGTGATACAAAATATAAAAAAGAGAGTTCTAAAAGATTTATAAATAAAATTAATTCGGGCTTAGAATTATTTAACAATGATTTACTAGTTACAGGAAATAATGGTTTTATTATGTTTGCTTATCTTGATGATGGTTCCCTAATTAAAATCCATAAAGATTCAGAAGTTCTCGTTGATGGAACTTTAAATAATAATACTATTAATAAACAAGTTATTGTTAATGATGGTTTTATAAAATTTGATATTAAAAAACAAAAACAAAATGAATTTAAGGTAGTGACTCCAACTTCAGTTGCCTCCGTCAAAGGAACCTTGTTTTATATTGATAGTGATGATGAAGGGGATGTCTTTTATGGTTTTGAGGGTATAGTAGAAGTACTCAATAGAGAATCAAACCAAGTATCTTCACTTACAAAGAGTAAAAAGATTACATCTTTACCTGATGGATCAATAGAGATAGAGGATATGCAAATTGAAGATATCGAGTATATAGTACAAGTCCAACAAGAATCTGGTATAGAAATAGAAGAAATAGAAGAAATGCAAGACACAGAGGACTCTGAAGAAATAGATAATGAAGGTGATGTTGATGATGATGGTTCAGGCGATACTGATACTGGAAATGAAATTCAAGAAGTTGTGATAACGTTTACTAATGAAGAAGGTGAACAAAAGACATTAACAATAAAATTTGTTGAGCAATAATTTATGTATTATAATATTTTATTATTATTACTATTTAGTTTTACATTTTCACAGACAATAAACCATGACCCTATACAAACAGTTAAAAAAGGTTTCTCCGTAGAAGTTGACGTATTCGCTGATTTACAAGGACAAAATATAAAATCATTTAACTTATTTTATAAAAATAGTAATCAAATAGGATATTTTAAAGAAGATTTAATTAGTGAAGATGGTGTCTACTACTCTTCTAAAATACCATCAGATTTTATAAATGATATAGATATTTATTACTATATATCTTTAGAAACAGAATCAGATATATTTACTCTACCAATTTTTGAGCCTAATCTTAATCCTTTTAGGGTTAATGTATTAGAAGAAAAACAAGAGATTAGTAATGAAATTTCATTTAGCAATTCAATCAGCCATGTGAATATTATTGCACCACAACATAAAGAAAAGATTTTATCAGACAATCTAGTTGTCTCTGTATCTTATTATGAACATGATACTATAGACATTAATTCTATAAAAATTTCTTTGGATGGTTCAGATATAACATCAGCAACCAATATAAAGGATAATTATTTAATTTTTACACCATCTTTTAATCTAGCACCTGGTGAACATGAAATAAAATTACTATTTGCAGATGATACGGGCACTTATTTTCAGCCTATTGTCTGGTTATTTAGAATCATTGAGGAAGATGAAAAAGAATTTTTCACATATTCTGGAAAAGTTTGGAGCGATTATATAGATAACAACATTGATGGATATAATTCATCATATAATACCTCAAATATGCATTTTTCAACTAAAACAGAATGGATGAATTTTAATTTTAAAGGGCGACAAAGTTCATTAGACAATCCATTAGAACAATCTAAAAATAGATATAGTTTTACCATGAAAAATAATTTTATAGATATCCATTATGGAGATTTTTATCCCCAATTTGATTCTATTACTTTAAATGGTAATAGGGTTCGAGGTGTAGGCTTTAATTTACATACTAAGTTTTTTCAAATAAATATGATACAAGGGGAGTTGAACAGAGCAATACAAGGAAGTCTCAATAATGCTTTAGATTTAAGTTATTCTCAAGAATATAATGTTGATACTGAAGTCGATGAAAACCAATTAACACTTTCTAGGAATGATTATACCTTCCAGAATGAGCTTACAGCTCTAAGATTATCACTAAGTAATAAAGATAAATTTAATTGGGGTTTAAATTTGGTGAAAGTTAAAGATAATATTGAATCTGTGAATAGTCTTGTTGATGGTGCAATTATTAATCTAGGTGCATTAACAGAAAAATATGATTCTGATTCTTATGTAGACATTGATTCTACTGGTACATATACTGCTGGTGATATTCTATATGAGGATATTAATCAAGATGGTATATTAAGTGAAAATGTTATATCGATAGTAGAGCTAGATGAATTTATAATATATGAAACACCAACAATTACAGTAGGATATTGCTATGATGATGGTATTGAGGATAATAACGATGATTGTGAAGACTGTGGTATAGCGGGTTGTCCTATTAAACAAAAAATATGGAATATAGAAATTTTATATGATGATTTAGAGAATGTTTTAGCTCAGGTTGATTTATTTAGTAATGAATTAGAAGGATGGCAAGAAAATTATTTAGAGGAAAATTGGTCAGATACACCTAAAGATAATTTTGTTATAGGAACTGATTTAAAAATTAGTTCTAACAAAGTCAAGATTAATGCAAGTATTGCTTTGAGTGCATTCAATAATAATATCTGGGATCCTATTACAACAAAATCTGAACTTGATACGATTCTCGATGATTTTCAGGATTGTTATGTAGATCGTACTTATGGTGATTATCCATTTCCAAATGATTGTACGGATGATATTCAAAACTGTGAACCTGGTGATTATTATTGGTCAGAATGTTTAGCCTATCTTTATACAGATGGGGAGAATAATCCACCGCTCCCACCACTCAATGGAGAGTCTTACACTGACTATGTTGATAAACCCGGTACAGCTCTGGATGATTTCCCCGATCCTCAGGATTTAGAAGACTTAATTCATTATAATCCACTGCAGATGACACCAATGATTCCATCATTATTTGATGAAGCATATGGTAAAAGTTTCTCAGATATTTTAAACTATCCAGAGGTCGCTTATGATTTTAATGTTAGATTGATTTATCCTATACAGAATATTCATTTTGGTATAAAAAAGGTTGGTGCTAAATTTATTTCTTTAGGAAATTCATATTTACAAAGTGATACGCAGGAAACATATATCAGCGATAGAATCAAACTATTTAAAAATAGAATGTTTTTATTACTAAGTTGGAAATCAATAAGTAATGGTTTAACAGATATATCAAGTAGTTCTGAATCTGATAAATATGATATTAATATTAGTTATTATCCGAAAATCACTTTACCAAGTTTTACTATTAATTATGGCATCTATGATAAAAACAGTGGAGGCTCTTTATATATTTATACAGATTATGATGAATATGGTAGTGGCATAGGTGTCCCAATTGATAGTACAGATGCTACAATAATGACTGAGACCGATAATTTGAATATTTATATGAATTATAATTTTAATTTGTTCAAGATGAATCATACTCTAGGTTTATCATTATATAATTCAGATACAAAAGATTTATTACTAGAAAAATTATTTGCAGATGAAACCTATATTTCTCCTTGTTCTGCCTCTAATAATTATAATTTATCACTACGAAGTTTTATCAATGATTCTTTTAATACAGATTTTTATTTTTCAAATAGTTCTTATAGCTATTCTAAAGAAGAATCATCTGCATACTCAGAGCAAGATATATTATCTGCACGTTTAGGAATGAATTATAATAATAATAAACTAGTAGATAAGTTTGGAGCTTGGATAGATTACTCAAAAGGTGATGGTAGCTCATCATACAGCCAATATGGCCTTAAGCTTTTAATTAATTTAAAACTCTATAATAATTTATTTATGGATATTAATCTAAGATATTATAATAGAAAAATAGTAGATGAAGATGATTATCAAAACTCTATTATAAAAGCTAATATATCCTATAATTTTTAGAAAAGCCATAACATGAAAAATATAAATTATAAAATTTTTATAATAGGTTTCATATCTGTTCTTTTCAATTTATTGTTACACAATTTTGGAGTATATAGTATATTAGAGACTAAATTGTATGATTTGAGATTTAAAATAAGAGGTCCTGCTCCTCAACATGAAAATATTGCGGATGTTATTTTATTAGAAATTGATGATGAAGCTTATAGATTAATACCAGAACCGTATCCATATCCACGTGGAAATGTTTGGGCAAGAGTAGTAAGAAATTTAACAAATGCAGATGCAAAAGTGATAGCTTTTGATATTCAATTTGATTCAGAAGATTTTTCATCTATGATATTTGAGAATAGTAGTAACCCTGATTGTAATAATTGTGATTATCAAAATCAGGATGAGGAATTTAAACAAGCAATCAATTATGCACAAAATCATAATACAAAGATTGTTTTAGCATCTAAAATAGGTTTTGAACCTAATAGAGTCCCTAATACTTATTTAATAACTCCTACTGAGTCTATAATGGAAGCTAATCCCTATATTGGATTGGTAGATCATGAGGTTGATGCGATTGATAATGTAAGTAGAAGATATTCAATCTTTGGTATTGTTCCTTCTATGCCTAAAGAAAAGCATCTATCCTTTGGAGTGCAATCTGCCTTGGCTTTTTTAGATTTAGATGAAAATAAAAACAAGATTTCTCAAGATGTTAAAAATGATAAAATCGATATTAATGGTTTATCTATTCATGCATTTAGAAAAGAAGCTTCATTTCTGATTAATTATTATGGCCCACCATCGTATAGTCAGCCTCTACGAGAGCGAGCATTTAAGAGATACTCTCTCTCATTAGTTATGGACAATTTAGATTATAAACTTTTAAATGAGACGAATGATGAAGATATTAATTGGATGGATATGTATTCTGACCCAAATCATGGTTTATATAAACATTTTAAAGATAGAAATCCCTTCAAGGATAAAGTTGTTGTTATTGGATCATCATTAAAAGAAGACCATGATTTTAATGAAACACCATTTTTTAGTTATAATAATAATGAGTATCCAACTCCTGGATTAGAATTTCATGCAAATGCGATACAGCAGTTAATTGATGGCCAGTATATTAGAATTCCAACACAAGCATTGAATTTAACATCTGAATCATTTATTTCTCATCTATTAATGATTATAGGCTTTGTAATGATAACTTTATTAATATCTAATAGTTCTTATATATTTATTACTATATCATCTATTGTTTCATTATGTTTAATTTGGTTTTCTATATCAATGGGATTATTTATCAATGATCAATTATGGCTTTTAAAAATAATTGGACAATTATTTAATTTGTCTTTTGATATTACACCATACAATATTACAGATACGCTATATTTAGTGCCTGTATTTTTTCCTATTGCAACTATTTTAAGTACCTATGGATTTAATTTATCATATAATTTATTTAATGAACAGAAAAACAAGCTTTTTCTAAGAGAAACTTTTGGTAGATACCTCTCTCCTAAGTTAATTGATGATATTTATGCTAGCAAGAAAATGCCAGAACTTGGTGGGCAAACTGGAATAAGGACAGCTTTCTTTTCAGATATTGAATCATTTTCTACAATAGCAGAGGAACTCTCAGCTTCAGAACTTGTTGAATTACTCAATGAATTTTTATCAGAACAAACAGAAATATTAATCGATAATCAAGGAACTTTAGATAAATATCAAGGTGATGCTATAATTGCTTTTTTTGGAGCTCCTGTTTTTATGGAAGATCATGCAAAAAAAGCATTAGATACTGCTATCAATTTACAAGAGAATTTATTGTCGCTTAAAAATCGTTGGAAACAACAAAATAAATGGTCCAATAATATTTTGAATATGAATATGAGAATAGGTATTAATACAGGTGAAATGGTAACAGGGAATATGGGTTCTAAGGTTAATATGAATTATACAATGATGGGAGAAGAAGTTAATTTAGCTGCTCGTTTAGAATCAGGTGCAAAATTATATGGTATATATTTCCATACTACTTATAATACTCTGAAAGAGGCAGGTCTAGAATACTATGAATGGCGTTATATTGATAGAGTGATTTTTAAAGGATTTAGTGAGCCGAGACAAACAGTTGAAATATTCGGATATAAAGGTAAAACACATAAAGATATATCTAAATTAATTAAATCATTTCATGAAGGATTAAAATATTATTATAAACAAGATTGGGAAAATGCCATTAAATGTTTTAAAAACAGTGAAAAGCATGAAACTATTTATCATCAAAAAGATATAAACCCTAGTACTATTTTTATTGATAGATGTCATGGATTTATTAATAATAAGCTACCAGATAATTGGGATGGTTCTTACAAATTAGAAAAAAAATAATAGATTATGAGTACAATAATGAAGAATAAGCATATAGTTTGGGCTGATGATGAGATAGATCAGTTAAAACCCCATATAATTTTTTTAGAAGAAAAGGGCTATAAAGTTACGGCTGTTAATTCAGGTGAAGATGCTATTAATGAATGTAAAAAGTCAGAGGTAGTTGATTTAATTCTAATTGATGAAATGATGACAGGTTTAGATGGTTTATCTACTATATCCATCATTAAAGATAGCTGGCCAGATATTCCTATTATAATGATTACAAAAAATGAAGAAGAATGGTTAATGGAAGAAGCTATTGGAGCTCACATCTCAAATTATTTAACGAAACCAGTTAATCCTAGCCAGATATTAATGGCATGTAAAAATATATTTGATAATAAAAAAATTAAAACAGATAAGAATATTCAGAAGTTTATTAAATATTTCAATAATTTATCTATTGAAATTAAAAATCTTAGAACAATGACTGATTGGTATGCAGTATATAATAATATATGCAATTGGTCAATAGCTCTTTCTGATATTGAAGATAAGAATATCATTAATATGTTAGATGATCAGAAAAAAAGTATTAATACTAAATTTTCTAAGTTTATTTTAGATAATTATCCTAATTGGATTAATAATTTAGAATCTTCAGATGATACGCCACTTTTATCGCATCAAATATTTGATAATGTTTTAAAACCAATTTTAAATAAAAAAAGACAATTAGTTTTTATAATTATTGATTGTTTAAGGCTAGACCAATGGAAAATGATATCTACATTATTACAACCAGATTATATAATAAAGGAAGATTTCCATACTGCTATTATACCAACAGCAACACCTTTTGCGAGAAATGCAATCTTCAGTGGTATGTTGCCAAATACTCTTAAACAACAATACCCAGATCTTTGGAAAAAAATGTTCTATGAAAATCAATTGAATGGTTTTGAAGGTGTTATGTTTGATAAACTTCTATTAAAAAATAATTTTAATCAATTAAAGCATAAATATTTAAAAATATCAGATTTGAAAAATGGGAGAAAATTTATTAATAAAGTTAATGATTATCAAAATATTGATGTATTAAGTATTGTAGTAAACTTTGTAGACATTCTTGGTCATTCACGTTCTGAATCAAAAGTTTTATCTGAATTAATTCCAAATGAATCAGCATATCGGAAATCTATATATAATTGGTTTGAAAATTCTTGGCTTTATGAGGCTCTCTCTATATTTAGGGATTGGAATAATCTAGATATAGTTATTACCTCTGATCATGGAAATATAAGTGTAAATAAACCGCAATTAGTCAAGGGAGACCAAGCGACATCTATGGGCGTTAGGTATAAATATGGGAGAAATTTGAGAGTAGATAATAAACACGTTCTTAAAATTAATAAGCCATTAGATTATAACCTCCCAATGTTTGATGTGAATACAGAATATATTATTGCTAAAGATTATAGCTATTTTGTTTATAGTAATGATTACCATAAGTATGTGAATATGTATAAAAATACATTCCAACATGGGGGTATTTCTATGGATGAAATGATTGTTCCATTGATTCACTTACAAAAAAAATAAAATTATAATGATTGATATAATTACTAAAAAACCCGAAGAATGTATGGAACTTGGAGAAAAAATATCTTCAAAACTTAAACCAGGAAACATTATATCTCTTGAAGGTAATCTGGGTGCAGGAAAAACAACCTTCGTTAAAGGAATACTAAAAGGATTAAATTATAAGCATGAAGTAACATCTCCTACATTCACATTGGTTAATGAATATCAGGCAGATATTAAAGTGATACATATTGATTTTTATCGAGAGAATAGTAGTGAAAGATGGGAAATAATAGGTTTAAATGAGTATCTATATTCTAATAATCTGATTATTTTAGAATGGGGCAATATAGTAAAAGATTTATTACCTGATGATATTATATCTATTTTTTTTGAACATGTTGAGTTAAATAAAAGAAGAATTTATAGTAATTATGAACTTTTTAGCCATTGATACATCTACAGATATTTGTAGTATAAGTTTATATATTAATAATAAGATTATTGATACTAGCGATCAGTTAGTTGATTCAAGTCATACTAAATTACTAGCTACAAATGTTAATTCGATTATTAAGGATAATAGTATAACATTAGATATTTTAGACTATTTAATTCTATCTATAGGACCAGGTTCTTATTCTGGACTCAGAGTAGGTTCTAGTTTTATGAAAGGGTTGGCATATGCTATGAAAAAAGATATTATCCAAATTAATACAATTCATTCAATGAATGCCAAACTAGATATTAAAGGTAAGTACTATGTTGGAATTTTTTCACATAGAGATTATATTTTTTATCAAGAATTTTATAATGGAAATCCTATAGGTAAACAAGGTTGTAATCGTATTGCTGATTTAAAGAACATTGATTTTTATGGTTATGGTTTTGATAAGATATCAAATCTTAATTATACTGAAGTTAGAGCATCATCATTAAATTTGATTGATTATTTACTTAAAAATTATGATTTATTAATATCGGAGAAAAAACACATATCTGAAATTTCTCCTATTTATTTAACAAAGAACAATTAATTATTATGTCAGATTGGTTTAGAAGAGACTCAAAAAATATTAAAACTTTTAATAAGAGAGATACAAAAGAGGGAATGTGGTATAGCTGCCCTAAATGTAGAATTGTTATTTATAAAAGTGTTCTTCAAAATAATCATTTTGTTTGCCATGAGTGTTCCTTCCATTTTAGAATAACAAGTAATGATTATATAAAACTTATTATAGATAATAATGATTATGAAGAATTCTCGGAAAATATTATTTCTAGTGATCCATTAGAATTTAAAATTCAAAAAGAATATAAAACTCAAATTAAAGAAAACATACAAAAAACAAATAAGAACTCAGCAGTTACTACGTTGATTGGGAATATTAATAATACTAAAGTAGTCTTAGGTGCAATGGATTTTAGTTTTATCGGTGGAAGTATGGGCTCTGTTGTAGGGGAAAAAATATCACGGGCAATAGTAAGAGCAGAAGAGGAAAAACTTCCTTTGATTATGATAACTTCATCGGGTGGCGCTCGTATGCAGGAAGGTGCATATAGCTTAATGCAGTTAGCTAAAACAAGTTCTAAATTAGCAAGATTTTCTAAAAATGGGGGCTTCTATATTGTTGTAATTGCAGATCCTACTACAGGTGGAATTTCAGCTAGTATAGCCATGTTGGGAGATATTATTTTAGCAGAACCTAATGCTTTAATATGTTTTGCTGGTCCCAGAGTTATTAAGCAAACGATAGGTCAAGATTTACCAGAGGGCTTTCAAAAATCGGAATTTTTATTAGAAAAAGGTTTTATAGATGATATTGTGCATAGAAAGGATCTTAAAAATAAATTAACATTACTTATGAAATTATTTGTAAAAAAATGAATAATACAATTGCAATTATTGATTATGGTTCACAATATACTCAACTTATAGCTAGAAGAGTTAGAGAACTTAATATTTATTCTATTATATTGCCACATGATTTCAAGGAATCTTATGTTGATTTTGATAGTATTAGAGGAATCATTTTATCGGGTGGTCCTTCTAGCGTATATGATGAATCATCCCCTAGGCTAAACCCAAAAATCCTTTCTTGTAATATCCCCATTTTAGGAGTTTGCTATGGTTTACAATTACTTATTGAAAATTTTAATGGTACTGTTGAGAATGGTAATATTGGAGAATATGGTCCTTCTCAAATCATAGTAGAACAAACTACTAATCTTTTTAATGGGATCTCTTCTAAAACAGATGTTTGGATGAGTCATGGGGATCGTATTGAAGATATACCTGAAGATTGGATAATTACCAGTAAATCAGAAAATAGTGTTATATCATCTGTTGAAAATAAAGATGGTAGTATATACGGGGTTCAATTTCATCCTGAAGTAGTACATACTCAAGAAGGTAAAAAAATTATTAAAAATTTTGTATTAAATATATGTAAAACAGTTCCAAATTGGAATTCTGAAAATTTTATTAAAAGTACTATATCACATATTAGAAATACTGTTAAAGATTCTAAGGTTCTATGTGCTCTAAGTGGAGGTGTAGATTCTACAGTAGTATCTACAATTATGAAAAAAGCAATAGGGAATAATGCCATCTGTGTATTCATAGATCATGGATTATTAAGAAAAAATGAAGCACAGGAGGTTGTTGATATGTTTAATGAATCTTTAGATTTAGATATCAATTTATACGATAGATCTGAAGTTTTTCTTAAAAAATTAGAAAATATAAAAGATCCTGAAGAAAAGAGACGTATTATAGGATTACTTTTTATTGAAGAATTCGAAAAAATTACCTCTGATTATGGGAAAATAGATTTTTTAGCACAGGGAACTCTATATCCAGATATTATTGAATCAGGTGGATATGGTGGTTCAGCTAAAATTATTAAGTCTCATCATAATGTTGGAGGCTTACCTGAAAAAATGTCTTTAAAACTTATTGAGCCTGTTAAAGAACTATTTAAAGATGAAGTTCGAAGAATTGGCAATGATTTAGATATACCTGAACAATTTATTAAGAGGCATCCATTCCCGGGTCCTGGATTAGCTATTAGGATAATGGGAAAAATAACTGAAGAAAGATTATATATATTAAGAGAATCAGACGCTATCTTTATGGAAATTTTAAAAGAAACAGGTGAGTATGATAAGATATGGCAGGCTTTTTGTGTGCTCCTTCCAATAAGAACTGTAGGTGTTATGGGTGATAATAGAACTTATGATTATGTTATATGTTTAAGGATGGTAACAAGCGTAGATGGTATGACAGCTGATTGGTATAGCCTTCCTGATGATATCCTTAAATTATGTTCGAGTAGAATAGTTAATGAAGTAGATGGTGTCAATAGAGTTGTACTTGATATTACTTCAAAGCCGCCTGGAACAATTGAGTGGGAATAGTGTCGAATAGTAAGTAAATTAAAAAAATATTTAGTTAAATTTTATGTGTGGAATTGTTGGATATATAGGAAATAAAAATGCATCTAAAATAATTTTAGATGGTTTAAAACGTCTGGAGTATAGAGGCTATGATTCTTCCGGAATATCTACAAATCAAAATGGTAAGATAGCAACTACAAAATATAAAGGTAAGGTTAAGTTCTTACAAAATAAAATTGACCTTAAAGTTCATAGTGGGACAGTTGGTATAGGACATACTAGATGGGCGACACATGGCAAACCCAGTGATAAAAATTCACATCCTCATAATGATACAGAAAATAAAATTTCTTTAGTTCACAATGGTGTTATTGAAAATCATTATACATTAAAAAAATATTTATTATCTAAAAATTATAAATTCAAAACAGAAACAGATACAGAAGTATTAGTGCAATTAATAAATTATATTCATAAGAAACAAAAAGGTGATTTTTCAGAATCAGTTAGAATCGCATTAGATGAGATTGTTGGAACCTATGGTATTGTTATTATGTTTGAAGATGAACCTGATAAATTGATAGCTGCAAGATTAGGAAGCCCTCTTATAATAGGGATTGGTAAAGATGAATATTTCATAGCTTCTGATTCTTCTCCTATTATAGAACATACAAGGAATATAGTCGTTCTGGATGAAGGTGAAATGGCAATCATACATAAGGATAGATATGAAATTAGAAAGATTGAAACCAACGATTTAGTAGATAAAGAAATAGAAAAGATAGAGTATTCTATTGATCAGATTGAAAAGGGTGATTTTGAACATTTCATGCTAAAAGAAATTTATGAGCAGCCTACTTCCTTACTTGAATCTATAAGAGGTCGTATTAATTTAGAGAATTACGAACTACATCTTGGAGGCCTTAATGATTGGGTTCAACATATTAAGGATGCTAATATTATATATATTACTGCCTGTGGAACCTCTTGGCATTCTGCTTTAATCGGAAGTTATATGCTTGAAGAAGTCTTGAATATTCCAGTTAAAGTTGAATATGCTTCAGAATTAAGATATAGGGATGTTCCCATTAATTCAAAATCTGCAGTTATTGCTGTTAGTCAATCTGGAGAGACTGCTGATACATTGGCTGCCATTAAAAAATGTAAATCTTTAGGAGCTATTACTATTGGTATAGTAAATGTTGTTGGTAGTTCTATTGCAAGAGAAACCGATTGTGGTGTTTATATACATGCAGGCCCAGAAATTGGAGTCGCCTCAACTAAAGCTTTTACATCACAAGTTGCTGTTTTAATACTTATTACATTATTTTTAAAATATAAATTTTCAGGTAAATACAACCAACAAAATGAAGTTATCCGTTCCTTCGCTGAATTATCTGAAAATGTTGAAAAAATATTAGAACAATCTGATATAATTAAAGATATAGCAAAAAAATATTCAGATAGCCCAAATTTTCTCTATTTAGGTAGAGGATATCATTTCCCTGTTGCATTGGAAGGTGCACTGAAACTTAAAGAGATATCTTATATACATGCAGAAGGTTATCCTGCTGCGGAAATGAAGCATGGTCCTATTGCTTTAATTGACGATAAAATGCCAGTAGTATTTATAGTAACAAAATCAGCCTATGACAAGATAGTTTCAAATATTAGACAGGTAAAATCACGTGGTGGAAAAATTATTATTATTACTAGCCAACATACAGCTGAATTAGAAGAATATTCAGATGATATAATCTATATCCCTGAAACACATAAATTTTTATCACCTATTATAACTTCTATCCCATTGCAGCTTTTAGCATACTATATAGCTACTTATAAAGGTTGTGATGTAGATCAACCTAGAAATCTAGCTAAGTCCGTCACAGTAGAGTGAATAGAAACAACTAAAATGAAAAATTTATTTAAAATATCAGTTCTATGTTTTTTGTCAATAATGATTAC
>Ga0114999_10005094_pt1 | contig 15578 bp, 12 predicted proteins | sample ArcticOcean_MG_C_3_FD_89820 | JGI IMG/M metagenome (GOLD analysis project Ga0114999, IMG submission 89820) | Marine microbial communities from western Arctic Ocean - ArcticOcean_MG_CB8_126 | ecosystem: Environmental > Aquatic > Marine > Oceanic | place: Arctic Ocean: Canada Basin | collected...
CGCCTGGCCAGGAAGTGATCGGCGAGGAAGTGCAGGACCAGAAAATGCCAGGCCAAAAGGCGGTTGGCCAGGACCGCCGAGCCCATTCCGTTTGTACCGCTGGGCACTCGGCGCTGGCTATGAAAGCCGCACGTGAGATGAAGTGCCTGGGGCGGGACGCAAGTAAGAGAAAGAATGGTCGAGTGATCTGCATTCACCTCCAAAATATGCTCGAAGATCAGGGTCGGGCAAATCGGGATCGAATGCGCATCGGCCTCGGTCTGTAAGCCGACTCGTGGGGCCTGTGGACGTCTCGGGTCAGACACCCATCAGCGATGGGTAAGGTATGTCGCGGGGCAAGCTTGAGCCGGATTATGGGGGCGAGCGTCGTGTCGTGGGTCCTTGGAACGTGAGGTGAGGGGTACGCGTATTCTCAGTCGTACCAGACAGAGAGACGGTTCAACCAATCGAGGTCTGCAGTCGCGTCGATCAACCGGGCCTTGAGTTGCCGGGGGTCACCCGGCGGTTGCCACGCCGCGCTATCCAGGTAGAGATCAACATTTACCTTGTTGTTCAGGTAATGCAGGGTCAGGCGTTGAATGTGTGACGTCGGGATGATGTCGCGCCATGCTGTCTCAAGGGATTGACGAATCTGCTGTCGTAGCGGGGCCATTTGATCGCCTTCTCGTTCTTCGACCTCCGCGTCGTCCTCCGCGTCGATATGGACGCTGATGTCGCCAATCTCGGGAAATCGATCCTGCAGATCGTGGGTCGCCCATTCACCGATGTGGTGGCCTTCCGACACGCTGATGTTCGACTCAACCTGAAGGTGGATATCGAGCAACACCTCCTGTCCCATCTTGCGACTGCGAATGCCGTGCACGCCCTTCACGCCCTCGGTCGACTCGATGGAGTGACGGATCTCACGCACGTCGGAATCTGACAGTGCCGTGTCAACCAGTTCTTCGACACTTTGGCGCGCCAGTTGCAAACCGATTTGGGCGATCATGATTGCGACGCCGATGGCCGCGAGCATCTCGAGCCAGGGGACGCCGGCGATAGCGCCACCGACGCCAACCAAGACAATGACGGAAGACCATGCGTCGCTGCGATGATGCCAGGCGTTCGCCATCAGCAATCGGGAGTTGATGCGCTGACCGAGTTTTCGTGTTAATTGGTACAGCCACTCTTTCCTGGCTATTGAAACGATGGCGACGACGAGCGCGGGCCAGGACGGCACTGGCGTTGCTTCAATGGCGATCAGGCGCATAACGGCATCATGCACGAGCAGACCGGCGACGAGCAGCAGCAACCCGCCCAACAGGAACGTGCCAAAGGTCTCGAAACGCGCGTGGCCGTAGGGATGTGATTCATCCGGAGCCTGGCTGCCTATCTGGCTGAACACCCAAACCATGACATCCGTTGCGAGATCAGAGAGAGAATGGATGCCGTCGGCGATCAAGGCGTGGGATTGAGCGAACGACCCGACCACGACCTTCAGTACGCCGAGGACAAAGTCGACGAGACCAGAGAGGATGAGGAGTCGGCGCGTTGCGTCCCGCCCATTCGCGATTTGGGGTACCCGATCACCCACGGCTTCACGCATGAGGACGCAAGCCCGTAGCGGGCGAGAGTCTGGGCGGGCGAGCAGGGTCGATGTCACGAGGCATGGCATCGGTTGTGCACGCGCGAGGCCAAAGGATGCATGACATAATCCCGGCGCGTTCCTTTTCCCTGCGCGCCCCTAGCGCGGCGTCGCGCGGCGGGTCGGCTCGCGTAGAGCATCCGGTGGAGCCGGTACCGCGGGTGTCGACCGGATGCGGGGCCAGCTTCTCGGGATGATCGGTTTGCCCGGGGCATGGAACATTTCGAAGGTCGCCAGTGGCGAGACGGGTTGGGCGCAAGGAGGGTCGAACTTGCGATCGGTGGCTGTTGGTGAATGAGCCTGGCATTGACGGGATCCGGTTCGTTTCAGGGGATGAACGTGCAGGTATTCGCGTGGCGTGAGTCGGACCGGCTGACACGCGTGATTTCACCACAGTCGATTTTCATAGATATAGCGGGGTTGATCAAGAAAGGATGGACCGGATAGACACGTGTGTGATCGGAGCGGGCGTTGTGGGTCTTGCGATTGCGAAAAAACTGGCGGGCGCGAGTGAGGAGACGCTCATCCTTGATCGTGAACTGCGTTATGGGGAGGGTGTCAGCAGCCGCAATAGTGAGGTGATTCACGCGGGAATTTATTACCCGCAAGGATCACTGAAAGCGATGTCGTGTGTCGACGGCAAGCACCGGTTGTACGAATATTGTGCCGCACGCGGTGTTGGTCATCGTCGTTGTGGCAAGTTGATCGTGGCGACGGAGTCGGCGGAGGAGGCGACCCTTGAGGGAATCGTCGCGCGCGCGGAGGCGAACGGGGTGATGGATCTGGAAGTTTGGAACGGTGCTCGGGTCGCCCGTGAAGAGCCTGCGGTCAAAGCGACGATGGCACTCTTCTCACCGTCGACCGGCATCGTCAGCGCAGCCGAGTTGATGTCATCGTACCTTGGAGAGGCAGAGGCACACGGCGGTATGTTCGTCGCGCGGAGCGAGGTCTCCCGGATTGTCATCGAAGCAGACGGCTTCGTCGTTTCTGCGGTCACCGATGGCGAGGTGTTCGAATTCAGGTGCAACCGGCTGATCAACTCGGCTGGACTCGGGGCGCAGGGCGTCGCCCTTAATATGGAGGGTCTTGACCCGGCTCTTGTGCCGCCCCTTCATCTCTGTAAGGGCAACTACTTTGTCATGCAGGGTAAGAATCCGTTCAACCATCTGATCTATCCCGTCCCGCATCCGAGCGGTGCAGGTCTCGGCGTTCACGCGACGATAGATCTCGGCGGACAGGTCAAATTTGGTCCCGACGTAGAGTACATCCCCGAGGAAGACTTCAACGTCTCCGAAGATCGGCTCGACGACTACTATGAGGCGGTCAGGCGTTACTTTCCGTCGTTGCAGCCGGGAAGTCTGTCGCCCGGATACGTTGGCATCCGGCCGAAGCTGCAAGGGCCGGGCGATGCACCCGTTGATTTTGTTATCCAGGGGCAGGAAGAACATGGCATCCCGGGCTTGATTCAGCTCTACGGGATCGAGTCGCCGGGTTTGACGTCCTCGCTCGCCATCGCAGAAGATGTCGCGGACCGGCTTCGAGACAGCTTCTAGACTAGCAGGCTGCTGAAAAATCAGCCTTTCATGGAACTAAAGCAATATGCTGCGGTGTTCCCTGCGCGACAGCGCGGCAATGCGGCACCGTGAGATGCTGCTAGAGCGTCTGTTGTCTGGCAAAGCGCACGGGCCCCAGCGGGCTGCAGGAGCGACAGCAGCCTGCGACTGGCAGCCGAGTTGCAGTCCAGCTTTGCGAGCCTGGCGGCGTCCGGCTTTCTTGTCCTTGACGTGAAATCGGAAGGCGAGGGGCAGGCGCAGTCGCACGGCCCAACATTCACTCTTAGAGGCGATACGCTATGCCAACGTTCCAGGGTTTCCAGGCGTCACTGGTCGATCCAGAGGCGGCGCGCCCGATTCGGCTCGACGAACCCATTGCACTTGATGCGCTGCCAACCCCGGCATTAATCATTGACCTCGATGTGTTTGACGCCAATCTCGACCTGATGGGCAAGCGCCTTGCGGCCGAGGGTTTGGGTCTTCGTGCACACGGCAAAATGCACAAATGTCCGATCATCGCGCGGCGCCAGCTTGACGCGGGGGCCGTCGGGATCTGCACGGCGACGGTGAGCGAGGCAGAGGTGATGGTTGCGAGCGGCATCGACGACGTGCTGATCACGTCGCCGGTCGTGACCGATGACAAGATCGCGCGCGTGATGACGCTCGCTGGCCGCAGTGCCTCACTGAAGCTCGTGGTTGATCACGCGGCGGGGGCAGAGCGCGTGAACGCGGCCGCGGCGGCCACCGGCGTATCGCTCACAGTACTGGTGGACCTCGATCCCGGAATGGGTCGAACCGGCATAGAAACCGGCGAGGCTGCTCTGACGCTTGTCGAGTTGCTCGAAAGCCGGTGTGACAACCTGCAGTTCGGTGGACTGCAAATGTATGCTGGCAACTGCATGCACATTCACGGTTTCGGTGAGCGCAGAGCGAAGTATCTGGAGGTCATGCAGACAGGGCTACAGACCCGCGATCTGATTGTCGATGCGGGTGTTGAGGTGCCGATTTGTACGGGTGGCGGCACCGGCAGTTTCGACCTCGAAGGCGAACTTGGACTGATGACGGACATTCAGGCCGGCTCGTACGCTTTCATGGATGTAGAGTATCGCGAAATCGGCGGCACCGGCCCGGATGGTCGCGAAACCTCGCTGTTTGAGACGTTTTCACCTTCACTCTTTGTGATGGTCACTGCGATCAGTCAGCCGAAAACCCGCATGATTACCGTCGATGCTGGCTATAAAGCGTTCGCGTCAGATACCGTTAAGCCGGCATTCGCGAATGTGGAGGGTGTGCGGTTTCATTGGGGCGGTGACGAACACGGCATGGTCAGCCTGGACAATCCCTCAAGGATGATAGAGCTGGGTGATCGCCTGCCGATGATCACGAGTCACTGTGACCCTACGGTCAATCTGTATGACTACTACTACCCTGTGCGCGATGGCGTTGTTGAAGAGGTATGGCCGATCGCGGCGCGTGGGCGCTCGCAGTGATGTCTGAAGACGAGATGACGAGGGCAAGTCGATGAGCGAGCGTATGATCGGAGGGCCCTGGTTTGAGGACTTCACTGTCGGCGACGACATGAGCGATGTCCCGGCTGTAACCGTAACGGAAGGCTACGCGGCGTTGCATCAGGCGATCTTCGGTGATCGCCTGCGTTTGCCGCTGGATCGTGAACTTTGTACGCGAGTCACGGGCGAATCCCGGCTACTCGTCAATCCGGCCCTCGTCTGCAATCTTGCGATCGGTCAGTCGACCGTACCGTCGCAACGGGTTATGGGCAACCTTTTCTACCGTGGCCTGCGACTGCACAGGCCGGTTTTCATCGATGACACGCTAACGACCCGAACCAGGATCGTCGCGCTGCGGCAGAACAAAATTCGCCCCGGCCGCGCCGCCTCAGGGATGGTCGCCCTTGAAGTGGACGTCAGGAACCAGCAAGGTGAGACCGTGATGTTGTTCTGGCGTTGTCCGATGGTGCCGTGTCGGGAGCCCTCGGCCGACACGGGTCACAACGACGATTTCAGTATGATGTCAGAGGACATCAGTGACCTCGACCTCGCCGAATCAGCACCAGACTGGAACCTTGACGGCTTTGCGGACTTTGGTGGCCTGCACTTCGCGGACCTCGCGGCTGGCGACCGATTCATCATTGAGTCGAGAGACACGGTGACGAGCGCACCGGAACTGGTGCGGATGACCCTCAACATGGCGATGACCCATACCGATGCCGGGAGCAGCGTCTACGGCAGGCGACTGGTCTACGGTGGACACACCATTGCTACCGCTGCGGCACAACTCTCCCGCGCGCTGCCAAACCTCGTTAGTGTCCTTGCGTGGCGGAAGTGTGACCATGTAGCGCCGGTTTTTGAAAATGACATCCTCGCGGCTCGCGTAACGGTGAGCGGGACGACCCCGGTCGCGACTGGCGGCGGCCTCGTGGATCTCAATGTCACAGTTGACGCTGACCGGGGCCACTCGGAACCCGGACAAGGTTCTGAGACAACGCCTGAAGAAAGCGAGGATGTGCGGGTCCTTGACTGGCACCTCGTCGCGCTGGTCGGATAGCAGCAGTCCACGGCTGCTATCCGCGAGGTCGCGCAGGGAACTGTTGATTCAGTTCCATGAAGGGCTGCCGCAAAGCAGCCTGCTGGACCCATACATGGATTTCACGTGCGCCTTGCGAGCCGTAAACGTCACATTCGCTCTGATGCCGGCAATTGTGCCGGCGAGTGTGTTCCGCGAGGGCGGACAGATCGTCAGGTCGGGAAGATCGGTGATTGATGAGGACTTGCGACGACGATTCGGGAGGTCTGTAATGCAAAGCAACTCAGATGGTGCGGGGATCTGCAGATGATGCGAGACAGCGGGGACTCTAATGCCCGGTATTCTTGAGGGACTCTCGGTCGTTGAGGGCTCGGCCTTTGTCGCAGCTCCGCTCGGCGGGATGACGCTCGCGCAACTGGGCGCGGATGTTATTCGCTTTGACGCGATCGGGGGCGGTCTTGACTATGGCCGTTGGCCCCTCGCCGAAAATGGTGCGAGCCTTTTCTGGCATGGCATGAACAAGGGCAAGCGCTCAATTCAGGTGGATATCCACAAGCCCGAAGGGCAGGAAATCATCGGCGCGCTCATCGCTTCCAAGGGTACTTTCCTGTCCAACTTCCCGGCGCGGGGGTGGCTGTCGGACCCTGCGCTGCGCGCAGGTCGCGACGACCTTGTTTATGTGAATATCACGGGTGACCGCAGGGGCGGCTCCGCAGTTGATTACACGGTCAATTGTGCGGTCGGCTTCGCGGATGTCACCGGCGAGCCAGGGAATCCGAATCCGACCAACGCGCTATTACCCGCCTGGGACAACATCACGGGCCAGATGGTAGCGGTCGCGCTACTCGCGGCGGACCGGCAGCGCCTGCAAGGTGGGGAGGGCCATTTTGCCCAAATCGCTCTAAAGGATGTTGCAATGGCGACGGCCGGGCACCTCGGCAACATCGCTGAGGCGACCCTATCCGGTCAGGATCGCGTACGCGTCGGCAACTATCTGTATGGCGCTTTCGGTCGTGACTTTGTGACGGCAGATGGTCGCCGTCTGATGCTGGTTGGGCTCACCGGCCGGCAGTGGCGCGGCATCGTCAAGGCCGCGGGCATCGAGGCCGAAATTGACGAACTTGTCGCAAGCGAAGGCAATGATTTAAGTCGCGAAGGGGATCGCTTCGCGGCGCGCAAGGGCATCGCCGCAATTCTTGAGCCCTGGTTTGCCGCCCGCAGCCTCGCCGAGGCAGGTGCTGCGCTGGACGCTGAAGGCGTCTGCTGGGGCCCGTATCAGACATTCTCGCAAATGCTCGATGAAGACCCTGACTGTCGGCAAGACAGCCCGCTCTTTCGCAAGCTGGTCCAGCCTGATATTGGCGAGTACCTGGTGCCAGGCTCCCCCATTGTGTTTGCGACTACCGCCAATCTTGAACCGATGGTGGCGCCGACGCTAGGCGCACACACGGACGCCGTGCTGGCCGATGACCTGGGGCTGTCGGCAGCCGAGATCGGTCGCCTGCACGATGACAAAACAGTCGCCTGAGGGTGCGCCTTGTGCGCGCCCAAGCGATTGATTTAGTGGACAATGTATCTGTGCAGTTATGATAGAGTCCCCCGCGTGCTGGGGGCTCTGCAGGAGGAACAACAGGCAGAACTGCCGTAGATGCCGAGCCACATGCGAGAGCGGAGCGGATCATTTTTCTCTTTGAGACAACGCCAGTGCGCCAAGCGCGTGAAATGCGTGAAAAGTACGCCGGACACAATCACGAGGCCGCTCGCCTATGAACTCACCGCGGCACGTCCAGCAAATCCCAAGTAAAGGTCCATGTCCGCATGTTTGAGATGGTGCGTTCGGGCGGCTATCTGATGATCCCGATCATCTTGTGCTCGATTGTCGCGGCGGCAATCTGTGTCGAGCGTTTCTGGACGCTCCGCGCAAGCCAGGTGACCCCCAAGAATCTGCTTGCCCAGGTCTGGATCTGGCTGCGCGACAATCAGTTGGACAACAAACGCCTGCGCGATCTGCGCGCGGGTTCGGCGCTCGGTGAGGTGCTGGCGGCCGGTCTCGGCAACTCAAGGCGGGGCCGCGACGTGATGAAAGAGGCGATCGAAGAGGCGGCTTCGCACGCGGTACACGAACTGGAACGTTATCTGAATACCCTTGGCACAGTTGCCGCGATCGCGCCGCTGCTCGGCCTGCTGGGGACCGTGATCGGCATGATTCAGGTGTTTGCGTCGATTCAACTCGAAGGCACGGGCAACGCCGCGGCGCTTGCAGGTGGCATTTCAGAGGCTTTGATCACCACGGCGGCTGGTTTGACCGTTGCGATTCCGAGTCTGTTCTTCCATCGCTTTTTTCAGCGACGAGTCGACGAACTCGTCGTGAACATGGAGCAGGAAGCGCTAAAGCTTGTGGACGTACTGAACAGCGACCGCCTCGCCGAAAGCCAAAGCCGCTCTGAGGCGAGCCAGGCTGTCGGCGAGTGAGCTTCGCGCGGCGCAGGCGCACGGAGACAGAGATCAACCTGACGCCACTGATTGATGTCGTGTTCCTTCTGCTCATCTTCTTCATGGTCTCAACCACGTTCACCAAGGAGACTCACCTGGCGATCGAGTTGCCGGAAGCGAGTTCAGATGCCTCGCGGGTGGTTGATCGACAGATTGAGTTGATTGTCGACAAGGCGGGCAGGTACGCGATCAATGAGGTCGCGCTGGTCAACAGTCGGATCGAAACGCTAAAAGCTGCGATCACCCAGGTAAGCAATGGCGACACCGCTATGCCGCTTGTCATCACCGCGGATGCGGCAACGTCGCACCAGGCAGTTGTCACCGCGATGGACGCGGCAAGCCAGCTTGGCTTCGTTCACTTGAGCATCACGACCAGGAACAAGTCACGTGACGGCGACTGACCCGGAAGCGGCGGAGGACACCGCGTCCACATCGGATTTGCGTATTTATGCGCGCCTGTTTGGTTACGTTGTGCCGTTCCTCGGCGCGTTCATTGTGAGTGTCATCGGGTATTTCCTGTACTCCGTCTCCAACGTCGGGTTTGTCCAGCTTCTCGCTTACATCGTGGACTCAATCGACGGCAAGGACCCGCTTGTTGGCTCGTCAGTCGCGCCGCTATTTGTGTCGATTTTTGGTGAGGACGATAGGTTGAATCGAGTCGTCATCCCGATTGCGATGATCGCCATTGTCGTTGCCCGGGGAGTCGGGTCCTTCATCGGCAACTACTTCATCACGTATGTGTCCACCAACGTCGTGCATCGGTTGCGGTGTGAGTTGTTCGAACAGATTCTGGCGCTGCCGAGTCGTTTCTTTGATCAAAGCACCATGGGGCATCTGGTCGCAAAAGTGACGTTTCATGTCAATCAGGTGACGGGTGCGGCGACTGATGCGGTCCGGGTCATCATTCGCGAAGGCTCCACGGTTATCGGCTACCTTGCGTTTCTGCTCTATCTAAACTCGAAGTTGACGCTCATTTTCTTCGCCGTCGCGCCCGTCATTGCGCTGCTGGTGTCCTACGCCGGGAAGCGCTTTCGCCGAATCAGCGAACGGATCCAACATTCGATGGGTGATGTCACACAGGTCGCATCGGAGGCAATTCAGGGTTTCCGCGAGGTCCGAACTTTTGGTGGCGCGGCGTATGAGCGAGACCGCTTCAACCGGGTCAGTCAGAACAACCGTCGCCAGACCATGAAGATGGTCGTCACGTCGTCAGTCAGCACACCGATCATTCAACTGCTCGTTGCGCTTGCGCTCGCGGCACTCGTCTATCTGGTGCTCGATCCGGTCATCCTTGCGGACATGACGGCGGGCAAGGTGATTGCGTTCATCACCACGGCAGGTTTGTTGGCAAAGCCGATTCGCCAACTATCCGAGATTAATTCAACTGTGCAGCGCGGCCTTGCTGCCGCAGAAGACATCTTTGCGCTCTTCGATGAAGATCTCGAACTCGACGACGGCCGCCAGGAACTGGAAACCGTATCGGGCAGCATCGAGTTTCAGGATATATCGTTCCGGTACTTCGACGAAGGACCGCTCGTCCTCAAGAACGTCAGCTTTCGGGTCGGTGCAGGCGAAACCATCGCGATTGTCGGGCGCTCGGGGAGTGGTAAGACGACCCTTGCGAGCTTGATTCCGCGCTTTTACACACCGTCTGATGGCTCGATTCTGATCGACGAGACCCCGGTTGACTGGCTGACGCTGGCCAATCTGCGGTCACACATTGCCGTCGTGCCTCAGGACATTACCCTGTTTAACGACACCGTGAGTCGTAACATCGCCTACGGCGCGTTGCAGACGGCGACGGCTGACGAGATTCGCGCTGCCGCTGCGCGCGCCTATGCGCTCGACTTCATCGAGGCCTTGCCGGCGGGGATGAACACGATCGTGGGCGACGACGGCGTACTGCTGTCGGGCGGCCAGCGTCAACGACTGGCGATCGCGCGGGCTTTTCTCAAGGATGCGCCTATCTTGATTCTGGATGAGGCGACCTCGTCGCTTGATTCCGAATCTGAACGATTTATTCAAGCGGCGCTCGAAGCGGTCTCACGGGGTCGAACAATTTTTGTCATTGCCCATCGCATGTCGACCATCGAGTCCGCGGACCGCATTGTCGTTCTTGAGGGCGGCGAGATCGTGGAGCAGGGGAACCATCAGGAACTGATCGCACTGGGCGGTTTGTATGCGTCTCTCGATGTCGGCCATGAGTCGGACGAACAACCGCCGCCGGAACCCGAACAGCTGCTGGCGGTGCCGCGAATTGACGCGTGGCAGCAGGCCGGGTTCTTAACCCGGGCCTGGTACAGTGACGCGCGTTGGCCGCGCCTTCTGCGGCCGATTGCGGCGGTCTATCAATGGCTGACGCGATTGCGCCGGCGGCGCCACGAAGCGGGAGCGTGGCATGCCCGGGTCCCGGTCATCGTTGCCGGCAATATTAATGTGGGCGGGAGCGGGAAATCTCCGCTCGTCATGGCTCTCGTTACGTACTTTCAGAACCAGGGTCTCCGCCCAGGTGTGGTTAGCCGGGGCTACGGTGGTCGGTCCGCCACCTATCCAGTGACTGTCGACGGGGAGACTGATCCGCGAGTTGCAGGGGACGAACCTGTGATGATTGCGACCCGCACGGGATGTCCGGTCGTGGTGGACCCGGACAGGACGGCTGCCGTGGCGACGCTTCAGGCGAACCATCGTTGCGATATCGTGATCGCGGATGACGGGTTGCAACACTATCGCCTGGCACGCGATGTAGAGATTGCTGTTCTTGACGGCGAGCGTGGTCTTGGCAATGGCATGTGTTTGCCCGCCGGCCCCTTGCGCGAACCAGCCTCAAGGCTTGACGAAGTGGATCTTCTGGTCGCCACTGGCGGCGATGCCAAACTACCTTTTTCGGCATTTTCGATGTCTTTGGTACCTGAGGCGCTCGTCAATCTCGGATCAGAAAACCGTATTTTGCTGAATGTCTGGCAGCCCGGGCGCAAGGTCCACGCGGTTTGTGGCATCGGCTATCCGCCGCGGTTCTTTGCACAATTGCGCAACTGCGGGCTGGAGATCGTCGAGCATCCGTTTGCCGACCATCACGTCTTCCGGCGGCGCGACATCACCTTCGACGATGACCTGCCTGTGCTAATGACTGAGAAAGATGCGGTCCGATGCCGCGAGCTTTGCCGGCAATTGCCCCATCAGGAGTACTGGTATCTCGCGATGACGACGTCGCTAGAGCCGGCCTTTTTCGCAGCGCTTGAGGCGAGGCTTGCCGGTCTCCCGCAGTTTGCTCGTGGCGGTGTCGAAGTTTCGACGGGGGACGCCTCGGGTCTTGTCGCTGACGACAATGGCTCAGAGGGTGGAGCGATGGGCGCCGACGACGGTGAAACGCGACCGGCAGACTCAAGTCATCGCGCCTGAGACGAGGTTAGCGTACCAATTCACGCGAGAGGAATGATTACCATGCTTGACAAGAAATTACTGAGCATTCTCGTTTGCCCCAAGTGCAAGGGCAATCTCGAATATGTGAAGCCAGCAGAAGGGATCGATGAGGAACTGATCTGCCGCGCCGATCGGCTGGGTTACCCTGTCCACGACGATATTCCAGTGATGCTGGAAGTCGAGGCGCGTCACATTCCCCTGGCCGATGACTAACGGCTGATGACTAAAATGGCTGATGACTGATGACTGAAGGCTGCTGAATTGCAATTCATCGTTGTCATACCGTCACGATTCCTGTCGACCCGCCTGCCCGGGAAACCGCTGATCGACATCGCGGGCAAAACGATGATCCAGCGGGTGTATGAGCAGGCAAGCAAGAGCACGGCGGCCGACGTGATCGTCGCTACGGATGACACGCGAATATTCGATGTCGTGCAGAGATTCGGTGGTGCGGTTGAAATGACATCACCGGCGCACGCGAGCGGAACTGATCGACTGCAGGAAGTGGTGTCTCGCCGGCGCCTGGCTGATGACACCGTCGTCGTCAATGTTCAGGGTGACGAACCGCTCGTGCCGCCAGCGATCATTGATCAGGTCGCAAACAATCTCGCCCATGAGCGCGTTGAGATGGCAACCTTGTCCACGCCAATTGCGGGCGCAGCGGACGTCTTCGATCCGAATGTTGTCAAAGTCGTGACAGCGCTCGATGGCACCGCGCTCTATTTCAGCCGGGCGCCTTTGCCGTGGGCGAGAGACGTCTTCCCGGTGGAACCGGGCGCCCCGGTTAAAGACATCTACCCGTACGCCTGTCACGTCGGAATCTATGCATACCGGGCACGTCTGCTAAACGAGTTTGTTACCTGGCCAGTTGGCCAGCTTGAAAGGGTTGAGCGTCTGGAGCAACTGCGGGTCGTCGAGCGCGGCATTCCAATTCATGTCGACACTGCCTGCGAAGCGATTCCGCCCGGCGTTGACACCGAAAAAGATCTTGAGCGAGTACGACAGTATCTCGCCTGATGCCGGTGCGCCGGCGCACCACCGACGCCTCGGTTCAAGAACTGATTGCGGTGCTTATTTGGGCGCCATGCGTATACCCGCGTCCAGCCGGATGGTCTCGCCGTTCAGGTAGCCGGATGTGACGATGTGCTCGGCCGTGCTTGCGAACTCGTCTGGCAGTCCGAGTCGTCTTGGGAACTGGATCATGTCGATGAGAGGATCGCGGACCTCTTTCGACGCACCCGCCATCATGGGCGTTTCAAAGATGCCCGGCGCGATCGTACAGACGCGAATGCCCTGTCGGGACAGATCACGGGCGAGAGGTAGTGTCATGCCCGCGACGCCACCCTTGCTGGCGCTGTACGCCACCTGACCAATTTGCCCGTCGAAAGCTGCGACTGACGCGACGTTCACGATGACGCCGCGTTCTCCGTCTTCGGTGGCGGGTTCGTTGTTTTGCATTTCGTTTGCACAGATGCGCAGCGCGTTGAAGGTCCCGACCAGATTGACGCGCAGGACAAACTCAAAATTCGCGAGCGGCATTGGACCCTTACGGCCGAGCACCCGGTGCGCGGCGCCAATGCCAGCACTGTTGATGTTGACGTGGATGGCGCCGAAGGTGTTGATCGTCTTCTGCACGGCGGCGGTTACCGCGTCTTCGCTCGCGACGTCGCCGGCGGCGTAGGCCGCATTGGCACCCATCTCGTCGGCGGCCCGGGCGGCGTTTCCCTCGTTGAGATCAAACACCATGACGCGTGCGCCAGCGGCGATAAAGCGCTCTGCGGTTGCGCGCCCGAGGCCTGATGCGCCGCCGGTAATGAATGCTACTTTGTCGTCTAGATTCATGCGTTGCCCTGTCAATCGTGAGTATTGCGAAGCGCGGCAGTATACCAAGAGGATCTGAGCGGGATCCCGAAATCATGCGATGTCCTGTCCGAGGGAGGGGGGTGGTCGTTACCGTTCGAGGGCGGAGGTGTGTGGTTCGATGCGCAGCCAGTCTGGTGCTGCCGCAGTAGGTGGCCCTCTGATAGTCTTAGCCGCGATCCCGTCGCCGACGTGGTATCTCAGCCTGTCCCCTGAAGGAACGAACGTGCGAATCAGAGAGAATGTATCCCTCGCTCCCTACAACACACTCGGTCTGGATGTGGCCTCCCGATATCTGATTGATGTCGAGTCGACCGATGAGGTATGTGAAGCCCTCGCCTTTGCGTCTCGTGGCGGTTTGACGACACACATATTGGGCGGTGGCAGCAACGTCGTCTTTTCAGGGGATTACGCGGGGGTAGTCATTCGCGTGGTACGTGCAGGCGTTGAGGTTGCTGGCGATATCGTCACCGTGCATGCCGGCAACTCCTGGCATGGATTCGTGATGGCAGCCCTTGAACTCGGCTTCTCGGGCATCGAGAACCTCGCATTCATACCGGGGTGGGCAGGTGCCGCGCCGGTCCAGAATATTGGTGCCTACGGTGCAGAACTCGCGCCCATGGTGCACGAGGTGCATGTCGTCGAACGCCAGACCGGCAAAGGCTTGAGCTTTGCCGCCGGTGACTGCCATTTCAAGTACCGTGGGAGTGTATTCAAGTGCTGTGACGACTTCGTCATCACAGCCCTCAGTTTGCGGCTGGCCCGGAATGGCGTGTGCGACACCAGCTATGCGGGCCTTGATGGGGCCCTTGGGGGCGAGGAGCCAACTCCGTTGAACGTCGCACGCGCGGTGGGTCGATTGAGATCTGCCAAATTGCCTGACCCCGCGTTGGTACCTAACGTCGGCAGCTTCTTCAAGAACCCGGTGGTCAGTTCGGATGATGCCGCACGACTGCAATCAGCATGGCCTGGCTTACCAGCTTTTGCCGGTGTGGCTGGCGAATTCAAGCTCTCTGCGGCATGGCTAATCGACCGATGCGGGCTCAAGGGCACTTACGTTGGCGGTGCACGCGTATCTTCCCGGCACGCCCTCGTCATCGAGAATGCCGGCGGTGCGACGCCGAACGATGTCCTCGCTCTCGAGGAACAGATTGCAGGCAAGGTGCTTGCGACCTTCGGTGTCGAACTGCAGGCAGAGCCGGTCCACATCTAGCAGCATCTCACGGTGCCGGATTACCGCGTGTCGCGCAGGGAACTCACGGCTGCTTTCGTTTCATGAAAAGTTCCATGACAGGCCCCAAGCAGCCAGGACCGGTTGCCTGGCCGCCGGTCCCGTACGCCGGGAACGTGAGTCAGCAGGTCCATTCGCGGCTCGTGAAGCGCACCTGAACTTTAGGTGCAGGACTGGCAGGCCGGCTTCTCACCCACGTGACAGTCCGACTTACCCGCCTATCTTTTCTTGTCCCAAAATCGCCATCCTGACAATTCTTGGGAGTTGGTTTGCAAGCCAAACCTCGGATGTTCTTCTAGAAAGAGGCCTTTATAAAATTGGCTTTGCGGAAAATGGCGGTGCATCCCTGGACCGCTAGTCGCCGACGGACCTCGCGGGTTGATCCAGGCTGCGCGGGTCGTTTGTCGCTCGGCCCGATTGGCTTGGATGCTCGCCGTCGAGTTCTCGCTCCGGTGCGGGTTCGGGCGTGGGCACGATGACCTGCGGGGCTTCTGCCAGGACGGCCCCGACGTCGGTCGGGAGCGGATTATCCCGAGGATCATTCGCGGCGCGGCCCGAGACCGACGGGTGAGGTGTTGCGGGTTCGTTTTCGACCGTAGTCGCTCTCGTTGCGGCGAGTGCTTTAGTTGGCGCAGATGCTTCAGCGTTCGCGGTGGTTTCATCGACCACCGGCGCTTCATCGTCCACCGACGCTTCATCGACTACCGGCGCTTCATCGGCCACCGACGCTTCATCGTCCACAGGCGCTTCATCGTCCACCTGCACTTCATCGGCCGCAGGCGCTTCATCGGCCGCAGGCGCTTCATCGGCCGCAGGCGCTTCATCGGCCGCAGGCACTTCATCGGCCGCAGGC
>Ga0114999_10005095_pt1 | contig 15576 bp, 14 predicted proteins | sample ArcticOcean_MG_C_3_FD_89820 | JGI IMG/M metagenome (GOLD analysis project Ga0114999, IMG submission 89820) | Marine microbial communities from western Arctic Ocean - ArcticOcean_MG_CB8_126 | ecosystem: Environmental > Aquatic > Marine > Oceanic | place: Arctic Ocean: Canada Basin | collected...
AAACGCATTAACTTATATGAATCTTAAGCCGGGAATGAAATTCAATCAGATTAAGATTGATAAAGTATTTATCGGTTCATGCACAAACTCTCGGATAGAAGATCTGCGTGATGCTGCTTCTATTGTTAAGGGAAAGAAAGTTTCCAAAGATATTAAACTGGCAATGGTTGTCCCCGGTTCTGGTTTGGTTAAACGACAAGCCGAAGATGAAGGGTTAGCAAAAATTTTTATTGATTCCGGATTTGAATGGCGGGACCCAGGTTGTTCAATGTGCCTTGGAATGAATCCAGATCAACTTCAGTCAGGTGAGCGATGCGCATCTACATCTAATCGTAATTTTGAAGGTCGCCAAGGACCTGGTGGTAGAACACATCTCGCAAGCCCAAGCATGACTGCCGCTGCCGCTATTACTGGTCATTTTGTTGACATAAGAGATTTTTAGATGAAAGTGTTTAAGACATTTACGGGAATTATAGCCCCATTAGACAGATCGAACGTGGATACGGACACAATTATTCCAAAGGAATACTTGAAATCAATAAAACGTACGGGTTTCGGGAAAAACCTATTCGATGCATGGCGTTATCTTGATAATAATGGCTCTAAAAAGCAAAATATCGAAAGAAAACCTAATCCTAATTTTGTACTAAACAAATCGCTATATCATGATGCAGAAATATTATTAGCAAGAGAAAATTTTGGTTGTGGGTCATCAAGGGAACATGCGGTATGGGCATTATCTGAATTTGGTTTTAAAGCTGTTCTTGCCCCAAGTTTTGGAGATATTTTTTATAGCAATTCATTTAAGAATGGTTTTTTACCGATTAGATTGCAAGCGAGAGAAATAGAGGTATTATTTAATTCTTCGCAAGCGTCTCCTGGTTTTAAAGTGACAATTAATCTTGAAAGGCAGTTTATTGAAACACAAGATAATAAGGAATTTAAGTTTAAAATTGATACTGGCTTGAAAACCCGATTACTTAAAGGTCTAGATGATATAGCTCTCACTCTTAAACATTCTGATGCGATACGTAGATACGAAATGAATCGAGCAAAGCTAGCGCCATGGCTTTTTAAAGAAATTTAAAAGTACTATTTATTTGGTTATGAAAATATAATATTTCTGTTATGACAAAAAATAATTTTGATCACAAAGTTATTAATGATTTTGGCAATGAATGGGAATCTTACGATCAATCTTCAGTTGACTTTAGGGAATTAAAAAATCAATTTTCTGACTATTTTAAATTATTTCCATGGCAAGAAAAAATTACTAATGGAACTGGAGTTGATTTTGGTTGCGGAACTGGCCGTTGGGCAAAATTTGTTTCTGAGAAAGTAAATTGTCTCATATGTATAGACGCAAGTAGTAAGGCAGTTAATGTAGCAAGAAGAAATTTGTTAGATAAAGAAAAATGTTATGTTATCCAGGGCAGAATTGATTCTTTACCTATTTTAGATAGTTCACTCGACTTTGCGTACTCACTAGGCGTTCTTCATCATTTACCAGACACAGAAAATGCAATAAGAAAGTGTACAAAAAAATTGAAACCAGGCGCTCCGTTTTTAATTTACCTTTATTACGCATTTGATAATCGACCATATTGGTATTTATTTATTTGGAAATCTGTGGATATAATTAGAAAAATTATTTCAAAAACACCATTTAGAATAAAATATAATATTTGTAATATTATATCAATTATTATTTATTACCCGCTTGCGAGATTATCTTTTTTGCTTGAAAAAGTAGGAGTAAATGTACGAAATATTCCTTTATCTTCATATAGGAATAAAAGTTTTTATACTATGAGAACTGATTCTCTTGATAGATTCGGCACACGAATTGAACAGCGTTTTACAAAAGAACAAATAAAGATAATGATGAATAATGCTGGATTGGAAAATATCCGTTTTTCAAATATCGCTCCATACTGGTGTGCCATCGGATATCGACATGTATGAATTTAAAAAATATATATTGTTTAATATATAATAATCAAAGGTATTACATTTTCATTTATTGCAGATAAAAAATAATAAGTTAGAACAATATAGAGGGTATGTGAGGCAGTCTGTATGAAACAATCCTGTAGATTATGCGGAAATAACAAATTGACTCAGTTCCTTGATTTGGGTTACACACCTCCTGCGGATACATTTCTTTTGAAAGCTCAGTTGGATGAGCCAGAAACACACTATCCTTTAAAAGTTTTACGGTGTGATTCCTGTATGTTTGTCCAGTTGAGCTATGTTGTACCTCCAGACGTATTATATAGAAATGATTATCCATACGAATCTTCAATTACACGAACAGGGCGGAAACATTTTGATGACTTTGCTAAAGTAATTGTAGAAACTTATGGGCTAGCAGATACTGATTTAGTGATAGATATTGGGAGTAATGTTGGTGTTTTACTTAAAGGTTTTCAGGACAGAGGGTGTCGAGTACTAGGTATTGAGCCAGCAGATAACATTGCTCAGATTGCAAATAAAAATAATATTCAAACAGAACCAGTGTTTTTTAGTACTGATGTTGCCAAGCAAATATTGAGTGATTATGGAAAAACAAAGGTAATAACTGCATCAAATGTATTTGCGCATATCGATGATTTGAATGCTGTCTTAGAGTGCCTAGATATTTTATTGGATGATGATGGAATTTTTGTTATTGAAGCACCTTATTTAGCAAACCTTATTAGCAATTTAGAGTACGATACTATTTATCACGAACATCTTTCATATTTATCTATAAAACCTTTAGTACCTTTTTTTAAGAACAATGGATTTGAAATATTTGATATACAACAAGTAGATATTCATGGAGGGTCAATAAGAATTTTTGTTAGTCGCCAATCTTCCAGAAAAATTTCAGAAAAGGTTTCTAGTATAATTAAGATTGAAAATGATAACGACATATACTCAACTATTAATTTAATGTCCTTTTCAAATAATGTAAAACAAAATCGTAGTGATCTCATGAGTTTATTATATAGTTTAAAATCCAATGGAAAGCGAATAGCAGCAGTTAGTGCCCCAGCAAAAGGCATGACATTATTAAATTATTGTGGTATCGGTAAAAATATTTTGGAGTTTGTTACCGAAAAGTCTAATTTAAAGATAAATAAATATACGCCGGGCGGACATATTAAAGTATTACCCGACTCAGCATTAGTAACAGAGGAAATTGATTACGCTTTATTACTCGCATGGAATTTTAAAGATGAAATCATGGAGAATTTGTCTGAATATAGAGATGCTGGTGGTAAATTTATTATTCCCATTCCAAATCCGACAATAGTCTAATAACTATTGTTTTAGTCAGAATTCTTATATGGAAAAATAGTAAATAACTAATCAATAAAATTGGAGATTGATAGTGTGGAAATTATAAAAATTAACCCAAACCATCATGATGAGCGAGGAATCATTAGCGATATATTGGTTCATGAGGAAATTGAACATGTAACTATTATTACTTCACATAAGGGTGTTGAGCGAGGCAATCATTTTCATAAAGAGACAATTCAATGGGCATATTTATACTCTGGAAGGTTAGAGGCCGTTACTCAAGAGAATAAAGAAAACGTCGTAGTTTCAATTTTAGAGCCTGGGGATTTGATAAAAACAGATAAATTTGAAAAACATGCTCTTTATGCTCTAGAAGATTCGGTGTTCTTTGTTTTCACCAAGGGGCCAAGAGGAGGTCAAAATTACGAAGAAGACACTTATCGTTTAACTGAACCACTTAGAAATAGTATCAATAAAAAATGAATAAAATTCCCGTTTCAGAACCTTTAATTGGAGAACGAGAAGAAGCATTAGTTCTGGATTGCCTTAGAAGTGGCTGGATATCTTCTGAAGGCAAATATGTTAAAGAATTTGAAAAAAAATGCGCACGTTATTGTTCAATGAATGCAGGGATTTCTGTTAGCTCGGGAACTGCTGCATTACAGGTGGCAGTTGCATGCTTACCCATTGAAAAAGGCGATGAAATTATCATGCCCGCTTTTACTATTATTTCATGCGCTACCGCAATAATAGAGGCTGGTGCTAAACCAGTACTGGTTGATTGTAATTTAGATACATGGACGATGAATACCGATGAAATAGAAGCAAAAATTACAAAAAAAACTAAAGCCATTATGGTAGTTCATATTTATGGACATCCTGTTGATATGCAATCAATAGCGGAACTTGCAGAAAAGCATAATCTCTATGTTATAGAGGATGCCGCAGAAGCACATGGAGCAGAATACAAAAAAGAAAAATGTGGCGGACTATCCGACATCAGCATACTAAGTTTTTATGCAAATAAATTAGTTACAACTGGCGAGGGAGGGATGATATTGACGAGTAATTCAAAATTTGAAGAAAGGGCACGATCATTGATAAATTTATGCTTTAAACCAGAAAAGAGATTTTATCATACAGAAATAGGCCATAACTATCGCATGAGTAATATTCAGGCTGCAATTGGTTTGGCTCAACTAGAGAAGCTTGATATTTTTGTTAATCGAAAACGTGAAATGGCAAAATTGTATAATAACCAGTTATCAGAATTACCTATACAGCTACCAACAGAGAAAAAATGGGCAAAAAATATTTATTGGATGTACGGAATAGTTCTAAATAAAGAATGCGACTTAACAAGGAATGATTTTATGGAAGCATTAAATAAAAAAGGCATAGAATCTAGACCTTTCTTTATTGGTATGCATGAACAGCCGGTGTTTAAAAATATGGGGCTCTTCATAGGAGAAAATTATCCAGTTTGTGAATATATCTCAAAAAAGGGTTTATATCTGCCTAGTGGACAGGCAATAACAAATAGTCAAATACAATATATAAGTGATGCGATGCATGAAATATTTTCTAATTTTCATTAGAAATCAAAAGATAATAAATAAAAGTGAAACTTAAAGAAAAATTCGGAGAAAGATATTCACAAAGCTATGATCAATTCTATAAAAAGAAAGATTATGTTGCGGAATGTGATTATTTAGAATATTTATTTAAAAAATATAAGCTGGATGTAAAAAGTATTTTAGACATTGGATGCGGTACTGGCGGGCACTTAATAGAGTTAAAAAAGAGAGGATATGAGGTTACCGGAGTCGATCAATCTCAGTATATGCTTGATATAGCATCTAAGAAATTAAAAAAAAATAATATTGAATGCGATCTATATTGTGCCGATGTAACGAATTTTAATATTGATTGTAAATATGACGTTATAATATCGATGTTTACAGTGATGGGATATATGAATACTAATGAGAAATTATTACTAGCATGTAGAAATATTTTTAATCATATCAATTTAAATGGAAATTTCATTTTTGACGTATGGTATGGTCCAGCTGTACTCACGGATCCACCACAAAAGACCTCAAAAAAAGAAACCGTAGATAATAAAGAATTTATAAGATACAACGATATAAAATTAGATACATTTAACCATAGAGTGGAAATTGCATATAGTTTTATTGAAAAAGAAAATGATGAAATAAATTTCAGTGATACTGAAACTCATATAGTTCGTTATTTTTTTCCACAAGAAATAGTATACTTTCTTGCTAGCGTCGGTTTTAAAAAAATTGATTGCCACCCATTCATGAAAATACAAAGTAAACTTACAGATTTAGATTGGAATATGGCCGTTGTGGCACATAAATAGAAAAAATGATATCAGAACTAGTTTTAAAACTAACAGGATATCTGATAAGTATAATTTTCTTATATTTAGCATTTAAAGACACTAATATTAATCTAATATTCCAAAATTTAGATTATATTAACTTTTATCATATTTTTATTATTGTTTTACTGACAGTAATTTTTTATTTAATTCGATCTTTATATCAGCAGAATAATCTTAAATATGTTAATCCAAAATTATCATTTTCTATTTCGTTACGAGCAATTGTTCTTACATATTTCTATAATAATATTCTACCTGCAAGATTTGGCGAGATAGTTAGAGCTTTCTATCTTTCAAAAAAAGAGGATGTAAGTAAGGCTTCAATTCTATCTTATATTCTAATTGAAAAAATTATCGATGTAGTTTTTATTCTTTCTATATTATTCATTATCATTATGATAGAGACTAATTCTATCGAAATAATTGATCGAGTTAAAATTCTACCTTTGTTACTATTTTTCCTGACTTTATTAATTTCAATATTTTTATACTTCAATCATCAAATAGCTAATATATTTAAGTCTATAGTACATGGAAAGTACTATTCTATTTTTTCGAGAATAAATTCTGATATTCATCAGGGTCTAAATTGTTTTAGATCGGTTAATCAGATTATTAAAGCGATTATTTTACTTCTGAGTGGTTGGGTATTAGTTATTTCTATATATTATTTTATTTCAATACCATATATTGAATTAATGGAATTGCCCTCTTATGCATTTATATATTTTCTAGTTTTTACTTCATTGGCATTAACGATTCCGAGTGCTCCCGCTGGGATCGGCGTTGTACATTTTGGTCTTTTCTTTTCCATATCAATATTAAATCCTGACGTCATAAATACAAATATTGATCTCGTAGCGGCATGTGTAATTGCAATTCATTTTTATATATTTATTATTGACATTATTACTAGCGGATCAATAATTATTTTACAAAAATTTAATAGAAATTTAATAAAAATATTATAAATAATCATAAATTATTTTGATAATCACGCTTATTAAATATAATTATTTTTTAAATGAAAAATAAAGATAGTAAATTAAAGTATTTCCCAGAATTAATTCATACAATTATTATTTGTTTTTTATGGTCTCAATATATTGGTGGGAATATAAAAAACCTAATACCTCTCATAATATTTACTTATTTCATAGGCGAGATTACTGTTTTTATAAGATCTATTATTACTAATGATAATATCAATAGAACTAATAATTTTTTTCAAATATGGAAAAATATCCCAAGTATTATAATTATTTTTCTTTTGTATAAATTCTCATACATTGATTCATTGGCATTATTAATATCTATGATTATTTTCTTACTTGTAAGTGTAATTAGAAATAATACATTAAATGGAATAGTTCACGGCACCACAGTAAATGAATTAATAAGACAGTTAATATTGTCATTAATTATAATCGAAGAATTTAAACTACAAAGTAGTTTATTAATGAATACGATCCTAATTATTCATTCTATTACATTAAATTTACCATTAAAAATAGAAAAAGACATAAAAAATATAGATTTTTACTTTGAAAATATAAGATTCACTAATAATAGAATAGTCGATAATCAAATGATATTAGCTAAAATAAAAATCCCTTTGTTCGGAATTCTATTTGTCGTTCTTAGTATATTATTGAGCTTCATGTATCCTATAATTTCGCCAATATTTTTAATTCTATATCTAATAATCTTTATTTATTCAGTTATATTTTCTATTAAAAATAAAATATTTAATTTAGAATGAAAAATATATAATTATATTTATACAAAATCTTAATATTAGGTAGCTATCTTGGATTCTACAGAACTAGAGTTAATTATATTGAATCACTCATTATGGCTCTCATCTGATGGCCATGAAGGTAGTATGGCTGAGCTTTCAAATCTTAAACTAACTAACGCAGATCTTTGTGAATGCAATTTAAATAGTGCAAATATTTCTAATTCTAATTTAGATGATGCAGACTTAAGCGAAGGATATTTTATAAAGGCCATATTTAAAGGTAGCTCATTTATTTGGACTGATCTTAGTCAAGCTGATTTAACTGGAGCAAATTTATCGGAAACTGATTTAACCGATGCAGATATTGTTGGTACAAATTTCACTGAAGCAAACCTTTCCCAATCTATTTTAAGAAATGTCAAAGCTACTGGCGCTTGTTTTAGAAATGCAAATTTATCTAATGCTATATTATGCGATCTTGATTTCTCAGGATTAGAATTAATCTCTGCAAAATTAGTAAGCGCAGATCTTTCTAATACAAATTTACAAGATGCAATAGTAAATGGCGCTAACCTAAAAGATTCAAATCTTGAAAATAGTAATTTAATCAATACTAATCTGTATGAAGCTAATCTGATAAATACTAACTTAAAAAATTCAATTTATTCTGAAAAATCTATATTTCCAGATTCTTTTGATCCTCAAGAGCGCGGGATGAAAAAAAAATCTTAATGATTATTAAAGCCTTATTCTAGTAGTGATATAGACCTTGTCTAAATAATGAAAAATGATATAATCTGCGGGTTTATAGCTACTTTTAGAGGTATTAATTTAAATCGTTAAAACTTTAAAACTTTCTTATTTATAAGTTTACGATAATCATTTCTATGAAAATTTTAATGCTTAACCCGCCGGATCAATATACAGTTATTGAACATCCCGATGAAGAGAATGATGGCAGTGAAAAGTTTATTGAAACCGTAGATTATGGCTTATTTCCGCCTCTCGGTTTGCTTTATGTTCTTACGTACTTAGAACAAAATACAGATGGGCACGAATTTTACTTCAAGGACTGTATCGCTGAAAAAATATCTCATGATGACTTGCACAATGTAATCAATGAAATAAAACCAGATGTCGTTGGCGTAACTAGTTTTACAATAGCGTTGATGGATGTTGTATTGGCCGCAAGAACAATAAGAAAAATATGTCCAGATGCACATATATGCCTAGGAGGTCATCATCCAATCGCTTTTCCACTTGAAGCAGCGCAATTGCCGGAGTTCGATTCGATTGTTGTGGGTGAAGGAGAAATTGCTTTTACCGAGCTAGTAAAATGTTTGGAGAAGAAGAAAGATTTTAGCGATATAAAGGGAGTTTACACAGCGGAAACAATTGAGAAGTGGACTTCTACGCCAATGAAGAAGGATAAACGATTCCTTCAAAAGGTCTCAGCACCGCCAGCATACATAGATGATATTGATCAATTACCTGCGCCAAATAGAGAATATATAAGACATATTAACTATAGTAGTATTGTTGGCGTCTCCTCAAAATTAGCAACAATGATTTCTAGTAGAGGGTGTCCGTTTAAGTGTACTTTTTGCGATATTCCATTTAAACAGCATCGTCCCAGAGATGTTGAAAAAGTTGTTGATGAAATGGAGCAATGTTTAGCAATGGGCTATGAAGAAGTGCATTTTTATGATGATTTATTTAATATAACTTCCCAACGAATAATAGATATTTGTGATGAGATAGATAAACGTAAACTTAAAATTGCATGGGATTTTCGAGGTCGAGTAAATACCGTCACGCATGAATCATTAAGACGCGCAAGAAATTCAGGCTGTAGAATGATTTCGTTTGGTATTGAAGCAGGAACTGATAAAAGCCTTAAGGTACTTCGAAAGGGAGCTAAGGTTAGTCATGCAAAACAAACGCTTCAATGGTGTCGAGAATTAGGCATAGAGACTATCGCAGATTATATGCTGGGATTACCTGGCGAGGATCGTGATGATGTACTTCAAAGTATTCAAGCACTGATTAATTTTGATCCTGACTACGCGCAAATTGCTATATTAACTTTATATCCTAATACTCAGGTTTATGATCAAGCAGTAGAAAAAGGCTTAATAGAAGGTGGTAGATGGCAGGAGTTTGCCAGAAGGCCTTTCATTGGGTTTACAGTAGATCATTGGGAAGAAAAATTAACATTAAATGAGCTAGTTAAATTGCAAAAACATGCTTACTCTAGATTTTATTTTCGCCCTAAATATATTTTCAGAAGTATATTGAAGACTAAATCATTACATCAATTGAGATCAAAAGTGTTTGGTGCTTTAAAAGTTATGCATGCTTAAGAATATTAAGAAATATTTATTGCTTTTATTTCAATATGATCTGGACTATTTAGGTCTGACTTAATTCTTTCTCTTGTGTAAATAATTTCGAAACCATTCTTTATAAGAATATTCTGAATATTATCAGTTTTTATCAATTTTGTCTGTGGCATAAAAAGATACTTTGTTTTATTTCTTATTTGTTTATGGTTAATTTTGATATTTTTCTTAAATAATCCACTTATATAGTATATTGGTATTATTAGATAATACAAAAATATTTGAAAATATGTAGGTACGGTATTGGATAATAAATTTACAATCCTAAAAATTACTCTATTTTTTATATTATATTTAAGAAAACTTATATATAACTTTCCATTTATTTTCAAACCTTTTTTTAATCCAATAATTATTTTTTCTAATTCCATTGAAAGTAATTCAATTACTGTGTCGGACCAGATTAGATCGTATTTATTATTTTCTAGATCATAATTTTCTAGATCATCGCATATAAATTCTATTTTATCTGAAGATATATCTATTAATTTCTTCTTGGCGTAGCTTATATTATCTTCACCTATGTCAACTCCAATGATTTTTTTTGGCAAATATTCTAGAATAAAGAATGAAAAGCATCCTGCCCCGCACCCATAGTCTAATATTGTTTTATTATTTATTTCTTCTTGCGTAATGTTTCTGTGTATTTGATTTGTAATATAATTAATATCATTTACATATATAAGTTTATTATAGAATAATTCAGTTTTTTTATTCATATTGTTCTTTGTTTATTTTTTTCTTTCATCTTTTATGGTTAATTTTAATCGAATTGTTTTTGTATAACAGTACAATGCAATTTTTAATATTTCATAAAAATTATTAGAAGTTTTTGATTTTCCGAATTTTCTAGTATCCAAAAGCATAGGAATTTCAACAATCTTATAACCTTTCATGCAAGCTCTGTAGGGCAGTGAGATACAATAATCAACGATACCACCTTCTACACCAAGTTTGTTTAGTATATCTTTTCTTGCGCCAAAATAGCCGCTACTATAATCATGCAAATCTATTTGTAGAATTAATTTAATAATTTTATTACCAATTTTTGATATGATTGTTGATATTAGTGAGTCTTCAGATGTAACTAAATTTTTCCATAGTGTATACACTGGCGTATTATGGCCCCTTTGATCTGAGCCTTTAATCCCGCCACCTTCAATATAACGTGACCCGATAACTAGATCTGCGCCAGTATCAATTTTTTCTATAATTACATTAATCATTTTAGGAGACATTGATAGATCTGCATCCATCCAAATACAAATATTGCCAGTTGCATGATATATTCCATCATTTATTGAATTAACCAGACCTCTATCTGATTTTCTAGTTATTAATTCTAAGTTAGGGTATATATTTTTTAATTTAGCTACTAATTCTGATGTCCCATCCGGGGAGTTATCATCAACAACGATTATTTCATAATTTTTTTTATCTAATTCTTTTGAAATTATCTCTATTATTATACGAATATTTTCAGCTTCATTATAAGTTGGGAGAATAACTGATATTTTATTTTTCATAACTGTTTTATTATGAAGTAAATTTATAATTTTTTATAGAAAAATAATTTTATTTTTTTATTTAATAAAAATGAAAAAATTATTCTTTTGATGTGTAAATATGTTTTCTTGACGCAACAAAAGCATAAACTAGGAAAGTCAATACCCCAATAACACTAATTATAATTCCAGCAAAATAATATTTTGGCTGATACTTAAAAATAACCCTATGATTTCCTGGTTCAACAAATACTCCTTTCCCTATTAGATTAGATGAATAAATTGTATTTTTTCTTCCATCGACATCAACTGACCAACCAGGATAGTTTATTTCGCTTAAAACTATGTATGAATCTTTTGAAAAATTTGTATTTAATATTATTTTTGTTGGCGCATAAGATATTATTTTCAGATCATTTTGCTCTAGTATTTCATTAATATTTTTTAGATCATCATTTTTCTTTTCAACGAGAGCTTCCTTTGAAATTGCTGCCTTATTATTTTTAATTAGCTCAAAGGCATGATTATAGTTATCAACTACTTTTATTTTCCCATATGCAATTACCCTAGACAATGCTTCTAGATCTTCATAGAGATACATACCAATACGATCATCAAGTCTAATTCTTTTGAAGCTAAATTTTTTAAGGTATTCATTCGATATTGGTTGATTTGAAAAATAATATTTAATATTCAAGGACCTAGCAAGTTGGATTTTATCTGATAGTAAAAAATCCTCTATCGATAATTTCTTATATATATGACCTGCATCTATCATATCGGATTCATTCCATCCGAGTAAAATAGACATTTTAAAGCCTCTTTTTGTTGGTAATGATGTTGCAGGATGAACTGATTCGAAATATTGCCTATATGCTAAAAAATTATACTGTTCAGGAAAACTTTTAGGCAATCCGAAAAATAGGGCCCTTCCTTTGCCTAATGCAGGCGGTTGAAATCCCTCAAATCTCTCTAAATGCAGCATATTATTCCGATATTGATTATCTAATTGGATATGTTGGTTTGTATAATTGAGTGTTCTATTTCCTACCCATGTAGAAATATCTAATATTGAAATGAACGCTATTATAAGGAGCATTGTTTTATATGAAATTAAGGATTTTACGATTAGTAATAATGTAAGTGTTATGCATATTGATACAAATATTGGTCGTAGCGACTCTATCCAGTTCCAGTATTCGTAATTTATTAGGTAGTCAGGTGGCGTGGGATATGATTTACCATTAAATACAGGTAAATTTATGTTAAATCCAAAATCAAATTTCAATAAATGTCCAAAATAAAGGAATATTAGAATTAAAAAGGTTGCCATCATGCATAGATAACTAAATTTTAGCGCTCCTGGAAACTTTATTTCATTACCTAATTTTCTTAATGACAAAATCATCATGTAAAGGAAAGCTAAATTCCAACAAAACATCCACATTGAAGATAAACGTGTTTCTGTAAGTGCAGGAATAAAACGTAGTAGCGTATCAATTGGCGGAAAAGAGCTAGCTGCAAAAATAATCACACATAATGTAATGATTATTATTTGACATATTCGTCTTGTACTATTTTTTATCCATAACAAAGAAAAGAATAAAGGTGCATAACCAATATAGCTTAAATTTACGAATGAAAAGAATTGATTACCGGTTTTATAAATTCCAGGGAATAAGAAAGGAAAAAGAAAAAACTCGCTAGGATTAAATCTGCCAGCATAACGGTACCCCGGATCACCAATTTCCAGATGCCTATGCGAAACATATGGCATCATTTCAATTATTGGCAGTAAGATGATTGCTAAAAATGAGAAAAGAAGTCCAAAATAAATAAATTGATTTTTTAAAATATTTAGTAGGGTAGATTTTATTAATATTTTTTCTTTATTCGCGATTATTTTAGAAATTTCTACCCCAAACATATAAAAACTAATAAACGCTGAAAGGTAAAACCATGTTGGAAAACCGGATGATATATAAAAATGTAATGCATGAATTAATACTGAAGTAAAAAGAAATTTTAAATTATTAGATTTTATGTATTTCACAAGAAAATAAAGAGTCCATGTTGTGCATGGTATTTGTTCAATAGTTACACCAATAAGGGCTGTAATAATCATGACGCCACTTAGAGAAAAACAAGTTCCTGATATAAACGCAATGATTCTATTTTCACAAAATTGCTGAAATAATTTAAATCCACCCCAGATCCCCAGAAATAGTGATATTGACCAAATAATTAATCCTAGATAAGGTTCTTGGATCAATAAGCCAAAATAACTTGAGGGTGAATAATTTATTAATAATGGATTTCCTAGTCGAGGAGTCCCAAAATTAAACTGACTTAACCACAATAATGAATTGTCTAATTTAAAGGGGGAATGCGGCCCTATCGCAAACCATAGTTTATATCTTTGAGTTTCGGGGTTAGGGGTTATGCCTAAAATATAGTATTCAGATAATAGAATTAAAACAATCAGCGCTGTGAAAAATAACAGATGTTTTTGTTTACCCAAATTCATTATAATTGTTATCTAAAAATATGAGTGATTTCGTTATTTTATATTAATAGTAAGACTCAATTAAATAGCTAGATTAGCTATTTCAAATAACTTTAACATTAATAAATCAGAAAAACAGGCGCTTAAGATTATTATGTTATTTATAATTAATTATTCAAATGGTTGTTAGAACACGTTTTGCACCAAGCCCTACTGGGTTATTGCATGTTGGAGGCATTAGAACCGCATTATTTTCTTGGTTACATGCCAAGCGTAATCATGGAAAATTTATTTTGAGAATTGAAGATACCGATCAAGAACGATCAACGGATAAAGCAATAGGTGTAATACATGAAGGATTAAATTGGTTAAGTTTAGATTATGATGAAGGCCCTTATTTTCAAACACAACGGTTTGAACGGTATAAGGATGTAATACAGCAATTACTTGAGAATGGTAATGCTTATTACTGTTATTGCACCAAGCAAAAGGTTGAAGCGATGCGTAACGAGGCTCTGAAGAAAGGACAAAAACCACGATATAATGGTTTTTGTCGTAACAGCGATATTGATCCTCCAGGCAATATTAATCCAGTTATTAGGTTTAAAACTCCGCTTGATGGTATTGTCGTAATTAATGATTTAGTACAAGGAGAAGTAATATTTCAGAATAGTGAGCTTGATGACTTAATTATCGCTCGTTCGGATGGCTCGCCAACATATAATTTAACTGTTGTTGTGGATGATTGGGATATGAAAATAACAGATGTTATTCGTGGTGATGACCATCTAAATAACACTCCAAGACAAATCAATATATTGAATGCTTTAGGCGCAGTGTTACCAAACTACGCGCATGTTCCAATGATTTTAGGCGCTGATGGAAAAAAATTATCAAAACGCGATGGAACATCTAGTGTATTGAATTATAGAGATGAAGGTTATTTACCAGATGCATTATTAAATTATCTTATTAGGCTCGGTTGGTCTAAAGATGATCAAGAAATATTCAGAATTGATGAGATGATATCTGAATTTGATATAAAGGATGTCAATAAGTCAGCTGCAAGTATAAATCCTAAAAAACTACTTTGGCTTAATCAGCATCATATAAAGAATATTGATAACAAATCACTTATTAGTTTATTAAATATTTTTTTTGATCAAATGAATATTTCAACTAATTCAGGTCCAGATCTGGAGGATTTAGTAGAAATCCAAAAAAAACGAGTAGAAACAATAAGAGGTATGGCAGAGCAGAGTATCTTTTTTTATAAAGAATTTGAGGAATACGATACGCAATCAGCAAAGAAATATTTACAGCCAGTTATTTTGGAGCCACTAAAAACTCTATATAATGAGTTCAAAAATAGTGATGATTGGGATAACGAAAATATAAGTAATTCTATCAATAATTGCGCCAAAAAATTCAATATTAAAATGGGTAAGCTAGCACAACCATTGAGGGTTGCTGTAACTGGCGCAGCTATTTCTCCCAGTATAGACGATACATTGCGCTTATTGGGGCAAGGAAAAAGTTTAGATAGATTGAAGAACGCTATACAATTTATCGAAAATTATCACTCATCTTGACAGTTATAAATGCGTCACGTAGAGTCGCCGCCTGTTGAGAAAGTTGATAGCATTTGGGGCTATAGCTCAGCTGGGAGAGCGCTTGCATGGCATGCAAGAGGTCGGCGGTTCGATCCCGCCTAGCTC
>Ga0114999_10005098_pt1 | contig 15573 bp, 15 predicted proteins | sample ArcticOcean_MG_C_3_FD_89820 | JGI IMG/M metagenome (GOLD analysis project Ga0114999, IMG submission 89820) | Marine microbial communities from western Arctic Ocean - ArcticOcean_MG_CB8_126 | ecosystem: Environmental > Aquatic > Marine > Oceanic | place: Arctic Ocean: Canada Basin | collected...
TACTCTGAAAATATAATAAAATTTTTTAAGAAAGATGGTTTTGTTTTGTCAGAACCAGACGTTCTCTTAGATTCAGATTATATTATTCAAAGGTCAGGTGAAAATTTTAGAAAGCTAATGCTCACTTTTGAAGATGATTCTGGAAAAAGCATGTGTTTAAGACCAGATTTGACAGTAGCTTCTTGTATAAAGTATTTAAAAGATAATCCCAAAAAAGTTTCAAAGATTTTTTATTCCGGACAAGCATACAGAAGATCTACAGGTCTAAAAGATAAAGTTATAAATAATCAGCTAGGGATAGAAATTTTAGGTTCTAAAAATCAATCTACTGATGATTTAAAAATTCTAAAAACAATTACTAATTCAATTAAAAAAATAAAAATAAAAAATACATCAATTAAAGTAGGTGATGTAAGTTTATTTAAAAATTTAATTGAATCTTTAAAGATTCCAGAGAGATGGAAGATGAGATTAAAAAGGCATTTTTGGAGACCTCAATATTTTGAAGATTTACTTATAAGACTTGAAACTAATTCTGATGTTGACCCGACATCAGTTGATGTGGATAAAAAAAAGTTTTCTGAGATGAAAAATCTTAATCAAAGTAATGAAATTGCAAACCGTAAGGTTTCTGAAATTTTATCTAGATTTGATAGAAAAATAAAAGATCCAAGGTCATTTGTGGAAAACAAGAAAATTGCTGGAATTATCAGGGAGTTTTTAAAAATTAATTGTTCAATTGATAAATTAGAAAAAACTTTAAAGAGTTTTGTTAAAAAAAATAAATTAGGTAAGAATGTTTTTAAAGATATATCAACTATAAAAAATTTATCAAAGATAAATTCTAAAACTACTTTTTCAATAAACTTTGGTAGGGATATCGAGTATTATACGGGAATAGTTTTTGAGATATATAATTCATCCAAAAAAGAGATTGCAAGAGGCGGAAGATATGACGGTTTACTAAAAAGTCTTGGATCTAAAAAAAATATTTCAGCAGTTGGAGCTGCAATTAATTTAAATAATTTATAAGTATGAAAAATCTAATAACTATAGGCTTGCCAAGCAAAGGAAGATTAAAAGAAAAATCAATATGGTTTTTTGAAAAAAACAATTTGAAACCAACCTCCAGCGGAGGAGAAAGAAATTATTTTGCTCAAATCGATAACTTACCTAATTCAAAAATTATCTATTTACACGCTAAAGAAATAATTCAAAGACTAGGTGATGGAACTATAGATGTAGGTATATCAGGCTTAGACTTATTAAAAGAATCGCCAATAAATCTTCAAAAAAAAATTGAAGTAAAAAAAAAACTTGATTTTGGTTTAGCAGATGTTGTAGTTGCCATTCCAAACGATTGGATAGACGTTCAAACAGTAGCAGATTTAGAAGAAGTTTCTTTTGAATTTAGAGACAAAAAAAATATTAGATTACGTGTTGCAACCAAATATCCAAATTTAACTAATAATTTTCTTGTTTCAAAAGGTGTCACTCAATATAAGATTGTTCCAAGTCTTGGTGCGACTGAAACCTACCCATTTATTGGATCGTCAGAAATTATTACTGATATAACTTCAACCGGGAAAACATTAAAAGATAACAACTTAAGAGTTTTAAAAGATGGATTTATCTTACATTCCCAAGCTTGTTTATTGGTCTCAAAAAAAAAAGCTGCTAAATTACAACCTTTTTTGAATACATTAGTTTGATGAGAAAAATATTTATACATTAAAAAAAAGGGCAGTAAAAACTGCCCTTTTTGAATTTTGTTTAAGAGTTTTTGGGATTACATTCCCATTCCACCCATACCACCCATACCACCCATTCCTCCAGGAGGCATCGCAGGTCCACCAGAATCTTTTTCATCCGGTTTGTCAGCTATCATAGCTTCTGTAGTAATTAATAGTCCAGAAATTGAAGCAGCATCTTGTAAAGCTGTTCTAACAACTTTAGTTGGGTCTATAATTCCTTTAGCAAACATGTCACAATACTCCTCATTCTGAGCATCGTATCCTTGGTTCGGTTTTTTCCCTTCTAAAAGTTTTCCAACAATTACAGATCCATCAACGCCTGCATTTTTAGTAATTTGTCTTATAGGAGCTTCTAAAGCTTTTTTAACTATATCAACGCCAGCTTTTTGATCGGCACCTTTAGATTTAACTTTTTCTAAATCTTGAGCTGCGTAAAGTAATGCACAACCACCACCTATAACAACTCCTTCTTCGACAGCTGCTCTTGTTGCGTTTAGTGCATCTTCAACTCTATCTTTTCTTTCTTTAACTTCAACTTCGGTAGCACCACCAACTTTAATTACTGCAACACCACCAGCCAGTTTGGCTAATCTTTCTTGAAGTTTTTCTTTATCATAGTCAGATGTTGTTTCTTCTACCTGCTGTCTAATAGAATTACATCTTGCTTCGATATCAGTTTTTTTACCTGATCCAGCTACTATTGTGCTGTTATCTTTATCAACTTTAACTTTTTTACAAGACCCAAGATCAGTAATTTTTACATTTTCTAGTTTAATTCCAATATCTTCAGAAATTACTTGGCCTCCAGTTAATATTGCAAGATCGTCTAACATTGCTTTTCTTCTATCTCCAAAACCAGGAGCTTTAACAGCAACAACTTTTAATCCACCACGAAGTTTATTTACAACTAAAGTTGCTAGAGCTTCGCCCTCAACGTCTTCTGAAATTATCATAAGCGGTCTACCAGCCTGCACTACAGATTCTAAAAGTGGAACCATAGATTGCAAGTTAGCTAATTTTTTTTCATGTAACAAAATGAGTGGATTTTCAAGTTCAGTTGTCATTTTATCTGCATTAGTTATGAAATAAGGTGAAAGATATCCTCTGTCAAACTGCATTCCTTCCACAACATCTAATTCCGTCTCAAGACCTTTGGCCTCCTCAACTGTAATAACTCCTTCATTTCCAACTTTTTGCATTGCTTTTGAAATCATTTCACCAATTTCTTTTTCACCATTTGCAGAAATTGTACCAATTTGTTCTACCTCTTCATTATTCTTAACTTTTTTTGAAGATGCTTTTAATTTCTCAATAACATGAGAGACCGCATTATCAAGACCACGTTTTACATCCATTGGGTTCATGCCTGCAGTTACATATTTAATACCTTCTCTGACTATTGCTTGCGCAAGAATTGTGGCAGTAGTAGTTCCATCTCCTGCCTCATCGTTAGTTTTGCTAGCCACTTCTTTAACCATTTGAGCGCCCATATTTTCAAATTTATCTTGAAGCTCAATTTCTTTAGCTACTGTAACACCATCTTTTGTTGTTCGTGGGGCACCATAAGATTTATCTAAAACTACATTTCTTCCTTTTGGACCTAAAGTCACTTTTACTGCATTTGCAAGAGTATCAACTCCCTTTAACATCTTAGTTCTTGCTTCTGTATCAAACATTATTATTTTTGACATTTTATTTTTTTCCTTTCGAAATACCCATAATATCAGATTCCTTCATTATACTATATTCTTTCCCATCTATTTTAACTTCAGTTCCAGACCATTTTCCAAATAGAACTAAATCTCCAACTTTAACATCCATAGGTAAAATTTTACCATCGTCCGTTCTTGTTCCTGATCCAACAGCAACAACTTTACCTTCTTGTGGTTTTTCTTTTGCTGTATCTGGTATAATTATTCCACCAGAAGTTTTTTCTTCTCCATCCAAAACTTCAATTAAAACACGATCGTGTAAAGGTCTAAATTTCATAATAAATTATCTCCTAATTTTTTTTATAGCTGATATATAGTAGTGGTTAGTGAAATTACAATACCTACGTTAAAAACTCTGGATTTATATCACAAATGCACCAAAATAGTGTATTTTTTATCTTTCTTGGGCTAATCATTATTATAATGGAAACGAAAATAATTAAGGGACTCAGCCAAATACAAAGCAAATATGATGCTTTTTTTATTGATTTGTGGGGGGTGATTCATAATGGAATGGAACTACACTCAGGAGCTATTAGTGTATTGGAAAATTTAAATAAATTAAACAAAAGATACGTTCTTATGTCAAACGCTCCAAGACCATCAAAAAGTGTTGAAAATTTTTTATTACAATTAAATATGAAAAACACATTAGTTAAAAATATTTTTACCTCAGGCGAAGCTGCTATTAGAACTTTGAAAATGAATTTATATGGAAAGTATTTTTATCACCTTGGTCCTGATAGAGACAATAGCATATATGAAGATTTTAAGGAAAATAAAAAGAGTTTAAAAGAAGCTCAATTCATCCTGTGCACGGGATTTTTAGATGGTCGAGAAGATTCATTAGACTACTATAAAGAACTACTTACAAAACATATAAAACTAATAATGGTTTGCACTAACCCTGATTTGATAGTTCATCGTGGAAATAAAGAGGAATACTGCGCAGGAAAGCTAGCTGAATTATTTAAAAATTTAGGAGGAAAGGTAGTTTATTTCGGCAAACCGCATCCCGAAATATATAATTTTTGTATAAAGAAAAAAGAAAATATTCTTGTTATAGGTGATAATATTAGAACTGACATCAAGGGAGCCAACAATATGAAACTCGAGTCTTTATTTATCACACAAGGTGTACATAAAAAAGAATTTTTAAATATAAAATTACAAAATTATGACAAAGTTTTAAATAATTATGGAGTTAAAACTAATTATTATCAAAATCAATTAAGTTGGTAATCTATGAAAATTTTTAATAATACAAATATTTTAAAAAATTATAAAAACTCAGCTTTAGCAATTGGTAATTTTGATGGTATTCACAAAGGACATCAGAAAGTTTTTAAAATTACAAAAAAAATTGCAAAAAAAATGAATATTAAATTTGGCATACTAACTTTTTCACCTTTGCCAGTAATGTTCTTTAACAAAAAAATTAAAAATTTTAGATTAACTTCGGAAAATCAGAAGTTAAATATTTTAACTAAACATAAAGTAGATTTTGTTATAAATATCAACTTTAATAAAAAATTTTCTAGGATTTCTGCAGAAGATTTTATTAAAAAAAATATATATAAAAAAATAAGTCCAAGGTTACTTGCTGTTAGTAATAATTTTAAGTTTGGTAAAAATCGAAGAGGAGATGTTAAATTATTAAGTAAATTTAGTAATTTATATAATTATAAACTATTAAATATTAAACCTTTTAAATATTTAAATAAAACTGTCTCATCTACAAAAATTAGAAACTACTTAATTGGTGGGAATATAGATTTAGCAAATAAATTATTATCAAGAACTTGGTCCATTGAAGGTTATGTGAAAAGTGGAAATAAAATAGGGAGAAAATTAGGCTACAGGACATGTAATATAAAAATTAAAAACTATATTATACCTAAGCCAGGAATTTATGCAGTTAAAGTATCAGTGGGTGACAAGGTAAAAGTACATGGTGGGGTTGCTTACTTGGGGACAAGACCCACTTTCGCAGGTAAAGAAATATTTTTAGAGGTAAATATTTTTAATTTTAATAAAAATTTATATAAAAAAAAATTAAAGGTATATTTCTTGAAGTTTTTAAGAGTAGATAAAAAGTTTGCAAATTCAGCTCAGTTAGTGAGGCAAATGAATAAAGATGTAATTTTTGCAAAAAAAGAGTTAAAAACAAAGTTAATACTATGAATAAACAAGATATTAATTTACCCAAAACTTCATTTTCAATGAAGGCAAATTTGCCAACCAAAGAGCCTGAGATTTTAAAAATTTGGCAAAAACTAGATTTATATAAAAAATTAAGAAATGCAAGAAAAGGAAAAGAAAAATTTATTTTGCACGATGGTCCACCTTATGCAAATGGACATATACATATGGGAACAGCATTAAATAAAATCCTTAAAGATATTATAACTAGATTTCATCAAATGGATGGAAAAGATTCTGTTTATGTGCCTGGTTGGGATTGTCATGGATTGCCGATTGAGTGGAAAATTGAAGAACAATATAAAAAAAATAAAAAAAATAAAGATGAAGTACCAATTAAAAAATTTAGAATGGAATGTAGGGATTTTGCAGAAAAATGGATAAAAATACATATAGATGAATTCAAGAGATTGGGTGTTGAAGGAGATTGGAAAAACTATTACTCAACTATGAGCTTTGGAGCGGAAGCGCAAATAGTAAGGGAGTTAGGAAAGTTTTTGCTAGATGAAACTTTATATCAAGGTTACAAACCAGTTTTATGGTCCACTGTTGAAAAAACAGCTTTAGCCGATGCTGAAGTAGAATATAAAGATCATACCTCTAGTACAATTTTTACTTCCTTTAAAGTTGAAAAAACTACTAAAAATTTTTTACAGGACTCTCATATCATAATATGGACAACTACACCCTGGACTATTCCAGCTAATCGAGCTTTAGCATATGGTGGTAAAATTAAATACTCAGTAATTAAAATAGGCAATGAAACAGAAAATTTCAAAAATAAAAATATAGTAGTGGCAACAGAACTCATAAGAAAAGTTGCTGAAGCATGTAATTTTAAAGACTTCACAGTTATAAAAGAGTTTGAGGGAAAGGAGTTTGAAAAAACTATTTGTTCACATCCATTTAAAAATATGGGTTATAAGTACGAGGTACCTATGTTGGAAGGTAGTTTTGTAACTTTAGAGCAAGGAACTGGAATAGTTCATACAGCACCAAGTCATGGGCCTGACGATTTTAATCTCTGTCTCAAAAATGGAATTAATGCCACTGATACTATAAATGATGGAGGTTTATATTCAAAAGAAATACCTTTTTTTTCAGGTCTACATATTTTTAAAGCAGATGATGTAGTAATAGAAAAATTATCAGAACACAAAAGCTTACTTGGATCGGGGAAACTGCAACATAGTTTTCCTCATTCGTGGAGATCAAAGGCCCCATTAGTTTATAGAGCAACTTCACAGTGGTTCATTTCAATGGAAAAAAAAGATTTAAGAAAAAAAGCCTTAGAGGCAATAGATAATACTATTTTTTATCCCGAAAGAGGTCGATCTAGAATTAGATCAATGGTCGAAACCAGACCAGATTGGTGTATTTCTAGACAAAGAATTTGGGGAGTGCCCTTACCTTTATTTATCTCTAAAAAAACCAACCAACCTTTAAGAGACCCTGATGTTATAGAAAATATTGCTAAAATTTATGAAAAAGAAGGATCCGACTGTTGGTTTACTGATGACCCTCAAAAATTTTTGGGAACAAAATATAAAAAGGAAGATTATATTAAAACAAGTGATATCGTAGAAGTTTGGTTTGATAGTGGAGCCACACATAGTTATGTATTAGAAAAAAGAGAAGATCTTCAGTGGCCAGCATCAATGTATTTAGAAGGTTCAGACCAACACAGAGGTTGGTTTCATTCATCTTTACTAGAGTCGTGCGGAACCAGAGGTAGAGCACCTTACAAGAGTATTTTAACCCATGGTTTTGTTGTTGATGGTAAAGGTTTAAAGATGTCGAAATCAACAGGAAACGTTATTGCTCCCGAGGAGATATTAAAAAAATATGGAGCAGATATACTCAGGACTTGGGTAGCTGCATCTGATTATTCAGAAGATCTAAAATTAGATCACTCAATACTCGAGCAACATGCTGAATCATATAGAAAAATCAGAAATACTTTTAGATTTTTACTAGGAAATTTGAAAGACCAAAAAATGAACTTTGATTTAAATTCACAAGACATTGATAAATGGCCTGAACTAGAGCGTTTAATACTACATCAAATTTTTGTTTTAAATAAAAATTATGATTTACATTTTAAAGATTACAATTTTCATAAACTTTTTAAAGAGCTTGCAAATTTCTGCTCATTAGAGTTGTCAGCATTTTATTTTGATATTAGAAAAGATACACTTTACTGTGGCGAAAAATCTTCAAATAAAAGGCAGGCTTGCATTAGTTTACTTGGATTAATTTTAGACCTACTTCTGAAATGGTTTGCTCCAATATTGTCTTTTACTACTGAAGAAATTTACCAGATAATAAATAACGGAAAAAATTCAAGCATACACTTAGAATCTTTTCCAAAAATTCCAGAAAAATGGGAAAATGAAAAATTATTTGATAAATGGAAAAAATTTAAAATTATTAAAAAAGTTGTAAACGCAGCCATAGAAATAAAAAGGGCCAATAAAGAAATTGGATCTAGCTTAGAGGCAGATGTTAAAGTTTACTTAGATGATGAGTACTTAAAAATTATTAAAGATTTTGATCTCTCAGAGTGTTTCATAACATCAAAAGCGGAATCAAAAAAAATGATTAATGATGAAAATCTTTTTAAAATAGATGAGTTAGATGGTATAAAAGTTTTAGTCCAAAAAGCAGAAGGGGAAAAATGTCCAAGGTGTTGGAAAATCTTTCCTGGCCCATGTAAAAGTTGTAATATAAAATAATAATTATCTATGAAAAAAATTATAGTTATTTTTATTCTATTTAGCATTGATAGGTTGAGTAAAATATATCTGTTAAATTTACAAGAATCTGGTGAAGATATTGATTTTTATATCTTTTCATTTTTAAATTTATATCTAGTTTGGAATACAGGCATTGGATTTGGTTTAGCCTCAATGGAAACGAGCGTCTATTACCACATGCTTACCTTATTAATATTACTTATAAATATTGCTCTTGTTTACATGCTGATTCGATCAAAGGGCATTTATTCATATTTAATTGCCATTACAATTGCAGGTTCTCTTGGAAATTTACTAGATAGAATGTATTACTATGCAGTGCCTGATTTTATAGATTTTCATATTGGAGAATATCATTGGTTTATATTTAATGTTGCTGATATTTTTATAACAGTAGGTATAATCGGAATAATACTATTGGAATTATTAAAAAAAGAAAAAGTTTCTAAAAATGTATAAAAAAATAATATTTTTGATGTTAGCTGCCTTTTTTATTACATCCTGCTCAAATACTTACGATTCTGTTAAAAGAGGTATTACAGGTGCAAAAAGCAATTCATCAGATGAGTTTTTAATTAAAAAAAAAGATCCACTTACACTTCCACCAGATTTTGAAAATTTACCCACCCCCCAGGACGGTGCTATTGCACAAGAAGAAATTGCAATTTTTGAAAATGTATTAGAAACGGCAACAGAAGAAGCGTCGTCTGGATCAAGCTCTACAGAAGATGCAATTCTCGATAAAATCAAAAGAAAGTAAATGTATAAAATTAGTAATTTTTACTCTAATCAATATTTTAAATCAAAAAAGTTCAAAAAAAATTTAAAAGAAACAAAAAGTAGTTTCAAAGAATTAAAGTTAGATTTAAAAAAAAATAAACCATCTTTTTTTGAAAGCTATCAAAAAAAATATAAATTAAATTTTAAAAATAGTACTATTAAAAAATATTCTAAGTATAAAAATATTATTATAATTGGAATGGGTGGATCTATCTTAGGCACAAAGTCTATATACTCATTTTTTAAAAAAAAAATTAAAAAAAAAGTATTTTTTTTCGATAATCTAGACATTCATTTACATGAAAAATTCAGTGAAATTAAAAATATTCAAAATTCATGTATAATTGTTATTTCTAAATCTGGGGAAACTTTAGAAACAATTTCAAATTTTGGAGCAATTTTTAAAAAAATATCTGTAAAAAATAAATTAATTTTTATTACTGAAAATAAAAATAATTCCTTGAGAAGGATAGCTAATCAATTTGATTCTGAAATTATTGAACACAAAAAAAATATTGGTGGTAGATTTTCTGTTCTATCAGAGTCCTCAATGTTACCTGCTCAATTGATGAATTTAAAAGTAAATAATTTCAGAAATCTAGATAAATTAATTACTAATAAAAAATTTGTTGATTCTTTAATAGATAGTGTGGCATGCATTTATACATTAAATCAAATTGGAATGAATAATTCAGTGATTTTAAACTATGATTCAAGTTTAAACGATCTAGGCAGCTGGTACCAACAACTTGTAGCTGAAAGCTTAGGAAAAAAAGGCAAAGGCATAAACCCAATTTTATCTTTTGGCCCAATGGACCATCACAGCCTTTTGCAAAATTATTTAGATGGACCAAAAGATAAGTTTTTTACTTTTTTTACAAGTTCAGAAAATAATAAAAGCTATAAAATCTCGCCTACAGTCTTTACTGATAAAATAAAATTTCTCAATAGCATGACTTTAAGTCATATAATTAGCTCTCAAACATTAGCTACAAAAAATGTTTTTAAGTCAAAGAACATCCCTTTAAGACATATTTTATTTAATAAAAAAAATGAAGAAGAGCTGGGATCAATTTTTACATTTTTAGTTTTAGAAACAATACTTTTGGCAAGGCTCATGAATATTGACCCTCTAAATCAGCCATCAGTAGAACAAGTTAAAGTTGAAACAAAAAAAATACTTTTAAGTTAAAAAATTACCAAAAATGATTTTTGATATTCCATAACTTCTTGAATCAACTATTTTAAAGAACTCAGGAAAATTATCTTGAGAATTTTTATTTCGGTGAATAATAATAATTCCCTTTTCTTTTAATAGCTTTGAAATCAATATTGATTGAAGTAAATCCTCAATATTTTTATTTCTAAATGGTGGATCGCAAAAGATAAGATCAAAGCTTGAACTAAAATTCTTTCTTTTTTTAATTATTTTAAAAACATCACTTAAAAATATATTCGTTTTTTTTTTAAGTTTTAATTTTTCTATATTTTTTTTTAATATTTTTACCGCATTTTTATCTTGCTCAATAAAGCTTATACTTTTTGCGTATCTTGATAAACACTCGAGACCAAACGATCCTGTTCCTGAATATAAATCTAATACGTTAGCTTCTTCTATTTTTAGATCAATTTTATTTGAATGTACTATTAAATTAAAAATACTCTCTTTTGTAATATCTTTTAGGGGCCTGGTGCCTTTATCCTTAGTATTAAATAATAAAGATCCTTTTAGTTTTCCTCCTATAATCCTCATATTTTTTTGCTCTTTATTGCTCTCCAGCCGATGTCTCTTCTGTAAAATCCATCAACCCAATGAATTTTTTCAAGAATTGATAAAGCATTTTTTCTTGCCCTACTTAAAACTTTTGATGAAGACGTTATATTTAATACTCTTCCTCCACTAGAGTATATTTTTCCTTTTTCTTCATAGGTGCCTGCATGAAATATTTGGCTATCTTTATTTAATATAATTTTAGGTAAATTTTTTATTTCAGAATCTTTAATATAATTATTAGGATAGCCTTTGGCACACAATACTACTGTAATACATTTATTATTAGACCAGTTAATTCTTAAATCAGTTAATTTATTATTTAGCGTATGCTCAAAAACTTCAAGTAAATCTGTTTTTAATCTCATCATTAGAACTTGGCATTCAGGATCACCCATTCTTATATTGTATTCAATCAATATGGCTCTCCATTAGAGATCATTAAACCAGCATATAAGAATCCTTTGTAAGGATGATTCATATCTTTCATTGCTTTTATAGTTGGATCAATGATTTTTTTTTTTATTTTTTCTTCAAGTTGATTTGTCAATAAATGTGATGGAGAATAAGCTCCCATTCCACCAGTGTTTTGTCCTTTATCTCCCTCATCAACTTTTTTATGATCTTGAGCACTTCCAAAAAACTGGTAGGAATTTTTATCCACTATTACGAAATAACTTAACTCCTCACCTTCTAAGAATTCTTCTAATACCACTTGATTAGAAGATTGAAATTTTCCATCTAGGATTTCCTTTGTACTTTTTAAAGCTTCATCTATTGAAAAGCATACAGTTACACCTTTGCCTGCTGCTAATCCATCTGCTTTGACAACTATTGGGGCTCCATTTTTCTTAATGAAGTTTTTTGCATCTTTTAAGTTTTTAAAAACACCAAAATTTGCCGTTGGTATATTATTTTTTTTACACAGGTTTTTCATAAAAGACTTAGAACCTTCTAATTGCGAAGCAAATCTATCCGGTCCAAATACTTTAATATTTTTTTTATTTAGATAGTCAACAAGACCTCCCACCAAGGGTTGCTCTGGTCCAATGATGACCATATCAATTTTTTTATCTTTAATTATTTTATAAAGAGCATCAAAATCAGATATATCTTCTTTTATATTTTCTGCGATTCCATTAGTTCCAGCATTTCCAGGTATACAAACTATCTTTTTCACTTTTGGTGATTGTTTTAATTTATGGCTGATAGCATGCTCTCGACCGCCACTTCCTATAACTGCTAAATTCATATATTAATTATATAATAATTAAATATATATGAACTTAAATAAAGCAAAACTTCAGTTTAATCCAAATAATTTCGAAATTATTGAGGATGGCGATCATGTGGTTTGTGCGGTTTCTGGAAAGAAAATTCCAATAAGCCAGTTAACTTATTGGAATGTTGAATTACAAGAAGCTTATTTTTCACCTAAAGAAGCCCAGCAAAGATACGAGAAATTAAATAAAAAATGAGATATTTGATTGTTTTATTAATTATATTTATTACAACTTCAAGTTTTGCCGCAACCTTTAAAGGTAAATTTATTCAAGGATCGTTCATAATTGGAAAAACAGAGCCTGGTACAAAAGTTATTGTTGATAAAAAAAAAGTAAAAGTTACTGGTGATGGTTTTTTTGTTTTTGGTTTGGGCAGAGATAGGAATTACGATGTTGTCATTACTCTAAATCAAAATGGCGAAGAAAAAAAAATTGTTAAAAAAGTAAAAAAAAGAGAATACAGAATTCAAAAAATTGATGGTCTTGAAAAGAATAAAGTCACTCCACCCGCAGAGTTCTACGAAAGAATAAAAAAGGAAAATAAATTAATAAGTGAAGCTAGAAATATAAATAGTGATTTAATTTTTTTTAAAAACCAATTTATGGTCCCAGTCGCGAATTATATAATATCAGGAGTATATGGAAGTCAAAGAATTTTAAATGGAAAACCAAAATGGCCTCATTATGGTTTAGACTTTGCAGCAGACACAGGAACTGAAGTTATGGCCATGTTAAGTGGAACAGCAATTTTAGTTCAAGAGGATTTGTTTTATACAGGTGGAACTTTAATATTTGATCATGGTCATGGAATTTCAACATTATATATGCATATGGATAAAATCTTTGTTAAGGGTGGGCAAAAGGTAAAGCAGGGTGATGTTATAGGAACCGTTGGTGCGACGGGACGAGCTACAGGACCCCACCTAGATGTTAGACTTAATTGGTTTGAGGAGAGACTAGACCCAGCAACAGTTTTAAACATTAAGATTAATGATTAAGTTTACAAAAATAATATTTTTAAACTTCTTAATATTTTTTGTATTAGTTGTTTTATTCGAACTAACTTGTGGGTATTGGTTTGATAAATATAATTTTGGTCCATACATGAGAGAGTTTAGAATGAAAAGTAATCCTTATGCAGTTACGTTTGAAAGAATAAGATATGATTATATTTACTTACGAAATTATCATGGATTCAGAGGAGAAGAAATCGAACCCAGTCAAATTGAAGCTATAATTATAGGTGGAAGCACAACAGATGAAAGATATAAACCTGAAAAATTCACTATTACAGAATTTTTAAATACAAAACTAAAAAAAGACAATATTGATCTCAAAATAATAAATGCGGGTATAGAGGGTCAATCAACAATAGGTCACAAGTACAATTTCACAAAATGGTTTACAAAACTTAAAGATTTTTCACCAAAATATATAATTTTTTATATTGGTATTAATGATACAGATGCTCAACTAACTCCAAGAGTTGCATTAGTTGGATTTCCAACCATAGAGGATGAAAATCATATAAATAATGCTGATGGCAAGATTGTTGACTCAATAAAGCGGTATGTTATCAGAGATTCTATTAAGTCAAGTAGTATAATATATGATTTGTTAAGAAAAATAAAACATAAGTATTATGTAAATGAAGATAAAAGAATACTTTATGATTTCGATTATTCTAAAAAAAATAAAATTAAAAAAGATTTTAAATTTTTAAATTATGAAGAAGCATTAAATTATTATAATCCTGATAATATTTTGAATAAACATAAAAAGAGAATTGGTTATTATTTAAATAATGTCGATTCTTTGTATGCATATTCTAAAAAGATTGGAGCAAAACCAATTTTTATTAATCAATTAACTTCTGAAGGCAATTATAATGAAGTACTTTTTGCTCTTAATTATTCGCTGATAAAGCATTGTTCTTTGAAAAAATATAATTGTATTGACCTAGCTAAAAATTTAAAAGGAAAAGAAAATTATTGGTATGACACAATGCACACCAACCCAGCAGGCTCAAAGACAATTGCTAATTTAATATACCCTGAGTTAATTAAATATTTAAAAAATTAAGTTATTTTATAAAATAATTACTTCCATCGATTATGGGACCAAATCCATTGTGAAGGATTTTTAATTACCATTTTTTCTATTAGTTCATTAATTTTTATTGTAACATTTTTAGTATCATTACTACCATCATCTGTTTTACTAACACTATATGGTTCATGGACCGTCATCTGAAAATTTAAACCCTCTACTCTCTCTAAAAAAATTGGCACTAACTTACAATTATATTTTAGAGCAATTTGTGCTGGTAGTGTAGTTGTATGCGCAGGCTTTTTAAAAAAAGGCTGTCTTTCACCTTCGCTAACCCTTTGATCTACCATCAATGCTACACTGTACCCATTTTTAAATTTGCTAATTAACTCCCTCATACCAGTCCGGCCTTTAGGAACTTGATTGGGGCATATATATTTCATTCTTAAATATTCCATCATAGGGTTTAAAAAAATATTATTTAAGGGCCTATAAATCGCAGCACATTTAATACCAAATTTTTCTAATTCCATTGTCATTAGTTCAAAGTTAGCAAAATGACCTGAAAAGAAAACTACAGGCTTGTTGCTACTTTTGATACTTTCTAAATGTTCAATACCACTAATTTTAATGTGTTTAAAGTTAAGTGTGTTTTCTTTAAATTTTTTTAAAAATATATACTCCGCAAAGGTTCTGCCAATATTTGACCACATACCATTAATTATTTTATTTTTTTCATTATTGCTAAGATCTCCTAGTGCCGTTTTAATATTTTGCTCCACAAGTTTTCTTGATCTAAACATTGGACCAAAAAGCATTCCAAGGATACTTCCTAGATTAGATGCATTTTTTATCCCTATTATTTTAAAAATAATAAATAAAGATATTATACTTACAAATTCAATAAAATATTTTATATATTTCATATGATGTTTTTAAGCTGTTCAATTAGCTTATCTTCACTTTTTATTTCAATTGATATTTTTAAATAATTAATTTTTCTTTTGTACTCTTCGCTAAGTCTTAAATAATCTTTTTCCGTAGTTAATAAAGTAGCATTATTTTTTTCACTTTCGTTAATTAGTTTTTTTAATTCATCTTCTTTATATTCATGGTGGTCAGGAAATTTTATTGTTTTTAAAATATTTAAATTGTTAGCTTGCAGCATATCAAAAAAATTTTGAGTATTGCCTATTCCAGCAAAAGCTATAATTTTTTTGTTAATAAATATATCAATGTTTTTAGGATTATATTGAGTATAAAAAA
>Ga0114999_10005104_pt1 | contig 15562 bp, 14 predicted proteins | sample ArcticOcean_MG_C_3_FD_89820 | JGI IMG/M metagenome (GOLD analysis project Ga0114999, IMG submission 89820) | Marine microbial communities from western Arctic Ocean - ArcticOcean_MG_CB8_126 | ecosystem: Environmental > Aquatic > Marine > Oceanic | place: Arctic Ocean: Canada Basin | collected...
ATCTACACTGTCCAGGGGTAGTGGGGGTTGCATACCCTCTCGTACCACGTTCTGGGCGGCCCCAACAAAATCCCTGAACAACGGATGCGGCCGATTGGGCCTGGACCCAAACTCCGGGTGGAACTGGGTTCCCACCATGAAGGGGTGATCCACAACCTCCACAATCTCTACCAGCTGGCCGTCCGGGGATAAACCGCTAAACCGCACACCAGCGTCTTCAAGCGTTTCCCTGTACGCATTGTTCAACTCAAAGCGATGCCTGTGACGTTCGTTTACAACTTCCGCGCCGTATGCCCGGCCAGCAAGGGTCCCGGGAACCATGTGGCATGGATACACACCCAGCCGCATCGTCCCTCCCATTTCCGTCACTTCTCTCTGGTCTGCCATCAGGTCAATGACAGGGTCTGCGGTCTCTGGGTCAAACTCGGTGGAGTTCGCCGTTGGCAGGCCGGCTATGTTACGGGACGTCTCCACTACCAAGAGCTGCATCCCTAGGCAGAGACCCAAGTACGGTACCTTATGCTCCCTTGCGTACCGCGCCGCCTCTACCATGCCATCCACGCCCCGTATCCCAAACCCTCCGGGGACCACAATGCCGCAAGTGTCCTTCAAGAAATACTCTGCGCCCTCGCGTTCAATATCCTCAGACGGCACCCACGTAAGCTGGATATCCCTATCATGGAACACCCCTGCGTGGAGAAGGGCCTCTTTCACGGAGATGTACGCCTCTGGCAGGGTGGCATACTTGCCTACAATTGCCACGGACAGAGGTTCATGGGGTTCTTTAATCTTCCGGACAATGTCTTTCCAATCCGTCAAATCCGGTGTTAACTCCCCAAGTCCCAGGTTATCCCCCAGTAACTTAGAGAGGCCCGCATCTTGGAGTATCAACGGAACCTCATAAATAGTCTCAACCGTAGGAAGAGGGATTACCGCGTCCTGATTCACGTCACAGAAAAGCGCAATCTTCCCCTTGATATCATCCGGCACCGGGAAATCGCTCCGGCAAATAATGCAGTCCGGCTGAATCCCAATGCTCCGAAGTTCTTTCACGCTGTGCTGTGTTGGTTTGGTCTTCAATTCCCCTGTGGACGAAATATGCGGCAGCAACGTCACGTGGATGTAGTAGACGTTGTCTCGGCCCACATCGTTAGGCATTTGCCTAATGGCTTCCAAAAACGGAAGACCTTCAATATCGCCTACAGTCCCGCCAACCTCTACCACCACTACATCGGGATTAGACTCTTCTGCAAGCCGCTTAATAGCATCCTTAATCACGTTGGTCACATGGGGGACGGTCTGGATGGTCCCTCCCAAATACGCTCCCTGCCGCTCTTTAGCAATGACAGTGCTGTATACCTGTCCCGCAGTGATGTTTGAGGAGCGCGTCAGCTCAAGGTCTGTAAAGCGTTCATAGTGCCCCAAGTCCATGTCTGTCTCGCAGCCGTCCTTGGTAACAAACACTTCGCCATGTTGGTAAGGGGACATTGTGCCGGGGTCAACGTTGAGGTAAGGGTCCAGTTTTTGCACTGATACTGTGAGGCCACAGCTTTCAAGTATGCGAGCGATAGAAGCGACACTGATACCTTTCCCTACGGAACTTACTACGCCACCGGTCACAAAAATGTATTTTGTCATAGAAAACAGTCGCTTTTCCTAATCAAAGAGAGGTGATTGGTTACAAGCAGCCAATGACACACTGAATTGGTGTACAAATTTCTGGAAAGGGAACTCCTTGACCCTGGTATCAGGGTGCGAAAGACAGCAGGCGAATACCTACCTAACATCAACGCCACAGTACGAGCTTTATAGTGGTTTGTCAAGACTGATTCCCTAGCTAATAACCCTGCAAATTCTGTCATCAGGTCTTAGCTATTCCTCAAATTGGCGAATGACCAGACACGCGTTCTGCCCACCGAACCCAAAGCTGTTGGACAACACTGTCCTAACGTCCTTTTCCCGGGCTACATTAGGGACGTAGTCCAGATCACAAAACGGGTCTGGCACTTCATAGTTGATGGTGGGATGGATGATTCCTGTTTGAATGGTCTTCACTGCTACCACAGCCTCAACAGCCCCAGATCCCCCCATTGCATGGCCAATCATCGATTTTGTGGAGCTGATGGGCACCTTGTACGCACCCTCACCAAACACCTTCTTGATTGCCAGCGTCTCCACGGCATCGTTTATGGGTGTGGATGTTCCGTGGGCGTTGATGTAGTCAATATCTTGCGGCGTCAGCCCAGCGTCAGCTATCGCCCAAGACATCGCCCGGGCAGCGCCTTCACCGTTTTCGTCAGGATGAACCGGGTGGTAGGCATCAGAGGAGACACCGTACCCTACAATCTCAGCCAGAATTGGCGCGCCGCGACTGATCGCGTGCTCCATCTCCTCCAGCACCAGGATTCCAGCACCTTCTCCAGGCACAAACCCATCTCGGTTCGCTTCAAAGGGTCGGCTAGCCCGCTGGGGTTTCTCATTGCGGGTAGAGAGGGCCCTAATCACACTGAACCCCCCTAGTGAAAGCTGGCAGATTCCAGCCTCTGTCCCTCCGGCAAACACTACCTTTGCCGTACCCCGACGTATAACCTCTGCGCCCTCGCCGATGGCTTGCGTCCCGGCTGCGCACGCAGTGATTACCGTGTTGCTATAACCCTTAAGCCCCAAAATACGGCTAATCTGAGCGGCTGCCATATTAGGAAGGATCATTGGAATGAAGAACGGTGACTCCTTCATCCCACCCCGCTCAAAAAGTACCCGTGCTTGCTCCTCGGTTGTGGGCATCCCCCCATTGCCATTACCCAGCACCACACCAGACTCCTCTGAAACGATGGTGGATGCGTTCAGCCCGGCACTCTCCGCAGCGCGGATTGCCGCCGCTACGCCAAGTTGGGTGAACCTTGCCATACGCCGAGCTTCTTTGGCGTCTATGTACTTCTCTGGTTCAAAGCCTCGCACCTCACCAGCTATAGCACAGGGAAACCCCGTAGGGTCCGCCTGGGTCATAGGGCCAATGCCAGACCGTCCTTGAATAAGGTTTCCCCAGTATTCGTCAACGGTTTCACCTAAGGGCGTCATCGCCCCCATGCCTGTAATAACCACGCGCTTCCGTTCAGTCACGAGCCTACCTCACCTTTGATGAAAATCGTACATCTTGAAACTCGGGATACACCTCAGGTGGTATCCCTTTTAACTGTTCTCTGACCTCTACTGCGGTAAACAAAGACCCTGTTGCGAGGATTAAATCTCCCGGGCCTGCCATCCCCTTCGCCTGTTCAAGTCCCTTGGTCACTTCGCCTCCCCATTGTACGGGTAGGCCAGCATCCTGAAACTCTTTCATCAAACGATCCATTGGCACTGACCGGGGGTGACGCGACGTTGTTGCAATCACCGATGCCGGAGCTAACTCCATTAAAGCCGCCACAATACCCGTAAGGTCGTGACCCTGAGAAGCCCCAAAGAGCAGGATGCACCGTTCCACTGGGAAATGACGCTGTACCGCCTGAACAAGTTGTTGGGTGGAATACGGGTTGTGCGCTCCGTCCACCACCACCAGAGGGTTTTCCTGCAAGACCTCCAAGCGTCCTGGCCAGTAGACCTTTTCCAGGCCATCCAAGGCCGCCTGTTGAGGCACGTCAATACCTCGCCCAATTAGCGCCTCTGCAGCGGCTACAGCACAAACTGCATTCTCTAGCTGATGCTTCCCTAACAATGGCAACCATCCCTGCCATCTCCCACGGGGGCCATCCACCACAAAGTCCTGGCCTTTCAGGCTCCACTCGCCACCTTGCCACGAATATGCCTCGGCTATGTTGACGAGGGTTGCGCCAGCGTTGCTGCAGGCTTCTTCCAAAATCGCAATCACCCCGGGCGACTGCGGAGCAGTGACCACTGTGGCGCCTGGTTTAATGATTCCTGCTTTATCCCGGGCAATCTCTTCAACGGTGTCTCCGAGGATAGCGGTATGGTCAAGACTAATAGAGGTGATAACGCAGACCAAAGGGTCTTCAACCAGGTTGGTGGCATCCAGAGTGCCGCCCATACCCACCTCTAATACCTGAAAATCCGCTTTGCGCTCAGCAAAAACGCTGAAGGCCATTGCCGTCAATGTCTCAAAGGTAGTGACGTGTTCCGGGGAATCAGCACCAGCCATCGCATCAACCGTGGGCCACACATGGTCTACAGCAGCTGCAAACGCCTCTTCAGAGAGAGGCTTACCATCGAGTTGAATCCGCTCACGCATGGTATGCAGATGCGGAGAGGTATAGAGCCCTACGCTAAAACCACAGCTATTGAGGATGGAAGCAATCATGGCAGACGTACTGCCTTTGCCCTTAGTGCCAGTTACATGGACTGTTGGCAACCCTCGCTGCGAATCCCCCAGCAGATGCATAAATGACTGCATGCGGGACAAATCGTAACGAGGCCGTGTCCCTGGCGGGTCAGCCATTCGCTCCAAATCAGCAAGGCTCAATACATGGTGGAGAGCGCTTGTGTAGTCCACGTTACTCCTATGGCCTTCTGGACTCCGGTCTTCTGATAGCTATGCAGACACACTAGGGGCAGGCGGGGGAAATTGAGGCCATCATGACGATTAGCAGCTTATCACGGCCCCATTGCGAGGCGATTTCAGCGTACCAGAGCCGTTAGAAGAGGTCAATGAAATACGTGTCCATCGCAGCGTTGCTCTCACCTAGGTTTTATCCTACTCTGATAAAGCCCTAAGGAGGCCGAATGAACGACAGCGATTTCGCATTTACTCCAGCTTGGCAACTCAGACAATGGATAGGGGAGCAGAAGCTTTCACCCGTGGAGTTGGTGACGATGTACCTCCGCAGGATAGAGACGCTGGACCCGCAACTGAACGCCTTCCTCACCGTCTGTGCTGAAGAGTCCCTTGCTGCCGCCAAACTGGCAGAAGAGCAGGTCATGCAAGGCAAGTCGCTGGGTGCCCTCCACGGTATTCCTGTCCCTATCAAAGATCTGAACCGTACGGCTGGTATTCGTACCACCCGGGGTTCTCTCATCTTCAAGGATGACATCCCGGACACTGACGACCTTGTGGTAGCTAGGATTCGTGCTGCAGGCGGGATTATTATTGGCAAGACCAACACCCCTGAGTTTGGGCACCGCGGCACCACGGAGAACCTCCTGGGAGAGCCCTGCCGTAACCCGTGGAATACGATAATGACTTCTGGCGGCTCCAGCGGTGGCGCTGCGGTGGCGGTCGCCTCTGGCCTATCTCCGATAGCTCAAGGGAGTGATGGCGGAGGGTCAATCCGCATCCCGGCCGGCTTCTGTGGGGTTTACGGCCTCAAACCCACACGGGGCCGGGTTCCCGGGAACTACATTGGCCCGGGCGGGTGGAACATTTTCAGCCAAACGGGCCCCCTCTCCCGTACGGTAAGGGATGCAGCCTTTCTGCTTGACGCCATGGCCGCGCCAAACCCGGACAACCCCATGTCTCTGATGGACACCCCCCCAGACTTTCAGGCCGCATTAAAGGGGGGCGTCAAGGGCCTGAAGATAGCCCTGGTACCAAACCTGGGCGGCATGCCTGTGGAGCCAGAGGTTCAGAGCGCAGTCGAAGCCGCCGCCAAACGATTTGCAGATATGGGAGCCCAAGTAGAAGAGCCCGATGTGCCATTGGATGGCATGCTGCTCAGAGAATCCTTCCGCACCATCTTCATCAGTGATATGTCAGCCAACCTGGGGCACCTCCTGGACGCCCACGCAGATGAACTCATGCCAAGCATGCGCGATTTCCTGGAAGATGCTGCACGGTGGACGGTGGCTGACCTTTCTCGGTCACTTCGAGAGATGGAACGATTAAAGGGTGGCATGCGGAACCTGTTTAGCACCTACGATGTGTTGCTCACCCCAACAACAGCGGTGCCCGCATTCCCTGTTGAGGGTTGGCCAGATACGATTAACGGTGTGTCAGTAGACCCCAGATGGGCCTTCACGCCCTTCTGTTACCCCTTTAACATGACCGGCCAGCCCGCGGCCAGTGTGCCAGCAGGCTTCACCAGCGATGGGCTTCCTATTGGGTTACAGGTTGTGGGCCGGTTTGGCGACGAATCCACGGTACTCAAGGTCTCCGCCGCACTGGAAGAAGCTCAACCCTGGGAAGGCCATCGCCCTCCGGTGTCATAGCGTCTGGTAACCAAGAGGTCTATCAAGAGGTCTATACTGAATAGGCACTTGCTCTAAAAGTCCTTAACTCCGTCCCAAAGGAGGGTTCATAAACCATTGAGCGAACAGGTTTCCGACGCCCCTCCCACCAATGAAGCGCCCCGCCAGGGACGGCTCTCCAATCTCCGCACGTTCTCCGCTTTCAAGTACCGTGATTACCGCCTTCTCTGGATTAGCACCCTTGTCTCCAGCGGCGGAAACTGGGTACAGCAGATCACCATTGGCTGGCTAGCCTTCCATTTAACGGGAGACGCTCTCCTTACAGGAACGGTTGCTGGTATTAGGGGAGTGCCCTTTCTCATAGCAGGTCCTATCAGTGGAGTGCTATCGGACCGCATGGATCGGCGCAAGCTCATGCTCATCACCCAGGTATACTTGGCACTCCTCGGCCTCGTCTTCGCGTCTCTGGTTGCAGGACTACTCGGCATTGATGTAGCAGTTTGGCACCTTTTCATCTTCACCTTCATGTTCGGTGCAGGTTGGGCCATGAACAACCCTATTCGGCAGGCTATGGTGGCCAACTCCGTGCCAAAAGAGGACATGATGGGTGCCATCGCCATGAATTCGGCTGCCTTCCAGGTCACCCGGATAATCGGCCCCACAGTAGGCGGGATTCTCATTGCAACCGTTGGCCCCGCTACCAACTTCTTCATCCAAGCGGCTTCTTTTGTGGGCGTATTCCTTTTGGTGTTGCCTTTGCGCATCCCGCAGGAGGATTTCAGCGCCAGTAAGGGCCAATCGTTTTTCACCAATTTCAAGGAAGGCGTAGCCTACGCAGCCAAAACTCCGGTCATCATGGCGTTGATCTTCATGGGAATGATTCCCTCCATGTTCCTCATGTCTTTCATCAACGGACTCATGCCTGTATTCGCATCTGAAATTCTGCATAACCCTGACAAAGGTCTTGGTTACCTTCTTTCTGCCTACGGGGTAGGAGCGCTCATTGGTACGCTCTCTCTGGCCTCATTAGGGAACGTACAACACAAGGGCATCATGTTGCTTATAGCCGCCATGGGGTCAGGACTGGCAATGATTGGCTTCTCCTTCACATCGTCCCTGGGGCTTTCCATGCTCGCCCTTATAGGCATGGGTGCCACTCAGATGTTTTATATGGCCACCAACAACACCCTCATCCAGTCCATCGTGCCAGACACCCTCAGAGGGCGTGTATTGAGCTTGTTCATGCTTGATTTCGCCCTGGTGTCCGTAGGAGCATTCATGGCGGGCGCAATAGCCAAGCACTTTGGTATCTCAAACGGGTTCCTCTTTGGCGGCACAGCCGCTTTCTCCTTATTCGTCATCCTTGGTCTCGTGTTCAAACAGCTCAGGGGAAAGTTCTAGCAGCGGGTTACCCCTCACCTGCCACCTGCCCCAAAGCCGATACCAACGTGTTTCACAAACCCTTGACGCTCTTACACCCCCTTCATACAATGAGGCAGTTTACATCCTAGGATTTTATATAACGGGGTGACTAAACCTTCAATGGACGTACCAGAGGTCGTAGTAAATCGGCTCCCGCAGTATGTGAGAGCTCTAAGGCAGCTCCTAGATAATGGGAGTGAAATTGTTAGTTCCCAGCTTCTTGGTCAGACGCTGCAAATGACTCCTGCCCAAATCCGTAAGGATCTCAGTTACTTTGGCCGCTTTGGTAAACAGGGACGTGGCTACAACGTCCGCTACCTAGTGGCTGAACTCCAAGACATCCTGCAGCTTGACCATGAATGGAATATCGCTGTGGTCGGAGTGGGACGTTTGGGACGAGCAATCATCAGCTACCCTGGATTCTCTCCTGAGGGGTTCAAGGTAATTGCCGCATTCGACTCAGACTCCCGACAGGTGGGACAAAGCATTGGTGGCCTGATTGTGCAATCAATGGATGAGCTAGCTGACACGGTACGCCAAAAGGGTATTCAAATAGGCATTGTTGCCGTCCCGGCGGCCCAGGCCAATGATGTAGTTGATCGGATTACCGGCTGTGGCATTCGAGCCATCCTCAACTACGCCCCCGTGAACCCCCTTGTGCCCCCAGAAGTGAAGGTGAGGAACATTGACCCGGTGCTCTCTCTACAGTCCATGACCTACTATCTACGCCCAGGAGGCAGTGGTTCACACACCTAACGCCCCCACCCAAGTGATTTTCAATGAAACATGAAAGAGGCGCCCCAATGGGGCGCCTCTTTTGATTTCAAGATGATGGTTCGCGGTTAAGCGGAGGGAGCTCCTGCTGACGGCGGCGTCCCGCGAGTGCGACGGCGCCGTGCCACAGTCACCCTCACCTGAGCCTTCCGTAATGACCCTAACGCGCGTTCCAGGTCCAAATCCGCACCTCTGGTCGAAATACGCTCTTCCGCACGCCGTACGGCCTCCTCAGCCCTGTCCAGCTCAATCTCCTCGGCCCGTTCTGCAGCATCGGCGAGCACTGTGACTTTGTTGTCCAATACTTCTAGGAACCCGCCAGTGATGGCAATAGATTGTTCCTGTCCATTTTGGGTCACCCGGAGCTCACCAGCACGGAGGATTGAAAGTAATGGAGCATGGTGCGGCAGTATACCCAACTCTCCAGCTTCACCGGGAGCCACAATAGACTCCACCTGATCGGAGAAAATCAGCTTCTCTACCGTCACCATTTCAAACAGCATTGTTGCCATAGCTATTTCCTAGCCCATCTTCTCGGCCGCTTCTCGGGCTTCTTCAATTGTTCCTACCATGTAGAAAGCCTGCTCTGGAATATCGTCATGCTTACCATCAAGGATTTCAGCAAATCCACGTACCGTGTCTGCGATGGAAACGTAGCGTCCTTCGCGCCCAGTGAAGACCTCTGCAACGTTCATTGGCTGGGACAGGAACCGCTGAAGCCTTCTTGCACGGCCCACTGTGACCTTGTCCTCTTCAGACAACTCTTCCACACCCAAAATCGCAATGATGTCCTGAAGGTCCCGATAGCGCTGCAACACTGACTGCACAGCCCTAGCAACCCGGTAGTGCTCCTCGCCCACAACCTGAGGATCCAGAATGCGGGAGTTGGAAGCCAACGGATCCACAGCCGGGTATAGACCCTGCTCTGCAATGGAGCGCTCCAGGGAGATGATGGCGTCAAGGTGTCCGAACGTTGCCACAATACCCGGGTCTGTATAGTCGTCAGCGGGCACGTAGATGGCCTGCACTGACGTGATGGAACCCTTCTTGGTGCTGGTAATCCGCTCTTCAAGCTCACCCATCTCTGTAGACAGGGTTGGCTGATAGCCCACAGCGGAAGGCAACCGTCCCAGCAGCGCGGACACTTCCATGCCGGCCAGGATGTATCGATAGATGTTGTCAATGAACAGGAGCACGTCCTGGCCTTCATTGTCCCGGAAGTACTCAGCCATAGTCAGGCCGGTCAGAGCGATTCGAGCGCGCACACCGGGAGACTCATTCATCTGTCCGAATACCAGCGCTGCGTTAGCCAACACGCCAGATTCCTTCATTTCGTTCCAGAGGTCGTTACCTTCACGAGAGCGCTCTCCAACACCGGCAAAGACCGAGAAGCCTTCATGTACCTTGGCAATGTTATTGATGAGTTCCAAGATGATGACCGTCTTGCCTACACCAGCACCGCCATATGCACCAATCTTTCCTCCGCGAGCGAAGGGAGAAATCAGGTCAATGACTTTAATGCCGGTCTCCAGCATCTGTGTGCTGGTCTCCTGGTCTTCAAAGGCGGGCGGGCTCCTATGAATGGACCATCGCTCCTCGGCTGCCACTTCACCCAGGCCATCCAACGGGTGACCCAGCACGTTGAACAATCTGCCAAGAGTTCCCCGTCCAACGGGAACGGAGATTGGTACACCCTGGTCAACAGCTTCCGTACCACGAGCCAAACCCTCGGTAGCGCCCATAGCTAGGCAGCGCACCCAATTATTCCCAAGATGCTGCTGAACCTCTAGCACCAAATTCTCGCCATTAACCTCAACATTGACGGCAGAATAGACGCCGGGGAGTCCATCAGATGGAAACTCCACATCCACAACTGTGCCAATGATCTGAACTACGTGTCCAACTGTTCCCAATGCCATGATGTACCTACCTCAACTGGCTTTCGTTTCAAGAGCTACGATTAAAGGGTCAGAGCTCCACCAATAATGTCTAGGAGCTCATTAGTAATAGATTCCTGGCGTACTTTGTTGCCTTCAAGTCTCAGGTCTTTCACCAGTTCCTCTGCGCTATCGGTGGCATTTCGCATGGCCACCATCCTCGCCGATTGCTCACTGGCAATGCCCTCTAGAATGGCGTGATAGAGCTGCATTTCCACGTAACGTGGGAGCAATGCCTCCAGCACAGCCTGGGTATCGGGCTCATAGATATACCCAACAGCCTGGTCTGCCGTTAGCTCCGCAGGAACCATTGGTAAAATCTGTTGGATCCGCGGAGTTTGAATAACAGTATTCACAAAGTGCCCATAGGAGACAAATACTGCGTCAGTCTCACCAGCCACAAAGGAATCCATAATCAACCGGGCCATGGGCGCAATATCCTCTAGGTCTGGCCTATCGCCAATCCCATCAAAGACCGCCTGAACGTCCCGCTGATACCTGACCATGAAATCTCTGCCCTTGCGTCCTACCGTCACTACTTGGACAGGCGTGCCAGCGTGTTCCTCAAGAATGAAGCTCCCCGCCTGACGGTTCAGAGATCCCGGCAGCGCACCGCAAAGGCCTCTGTCTGGTGTGATGTGAACCAGCGTCACCCGCTTAATGGGCCTGGTTTGTAGCAAGGCATTCAGTTCATCGTCTTGAGGCATGCCCGCCAAGTCCGAAAGTAGGGCAGCCATCTTCTCTGCGTACGGTCTAGAAGCCAGCACTGCAGCCTGAGCACGTCGCATCTTCACCGCCGCAACCATCTCCATGGCGCGGGTGATTTTGCCTGTGCTCTGGATGGAGCGCATTCGCCGTCGTATTTGTCTTAGGCTTGGCATATTATTGCGCTGTAAATCCCTTCTGAAACTCTTCGATAGCCGAGTTAAGCGTCGCAGTCGTCTCTTCCGTCAGGTCGTTCGTCTCTGCAATGCTCTGTCCAACCTCAGAATGGGCGGTGTCCATGTAGCTCAGGAACTCGCTCTCCCACCGTGCCATGTCCGGGATGGGCACCTGATCCACATATCCGTTAGCTACTGCGTAGAAGACCACAACTTGATGCTCCAACGATTGGGGTTGGAACTGCGACTGCTTAAGAATCTCTGTGGTCCGTTGACCACGTTCCAGCTGCTGGCGTGTGGCCGCGTCCAAGTCCTGTGTACCAAACTGGGCAAACGATGCCAACTCACGGTACTGGGCTAGGTCAAGACGTATGCGGCCCGCAACCCGGCGCATTGCACGCCGCTGGGCAGAACCACCAACGCGGGAGACCGAAAGCCCCGCGTTTACCGCAGGTCTGTTACCAGCGTTGAACATATCAGCCTCAAGGTAAATCTGTCCGTCCGTAATGGAAATAACGTTGGTAGGAATGTAGGCAGAAACGTCGCCAGCCTGCGTCTCAATAATCGGCAGAGCCGTCAGTGAACCACCACCCTCTTCGTCGCTAAGCTTCGCAGCTCGCTCCAACAGGCGGCTATGCAGGTAGAACACATCGCCGGGGTACGCCTCACGGCCAGGAGGACGGCGCAGCAGCAAAGAAATCTGCCGGTATGCCCACGCATGCTTGGACAAGTCATCGTAAATGATGAGCGCGTCCTTGCCCTCTTCCATGAAACCCTCACCAATAGCGCAACCTGAGAACGGTGCCAGATACTGGAGAGCAGCTGAGTCCGCGGCATTAGCTGCCACAATGACCGTGTGCTCCATTGCGCCATTCTCTTCCAAAACGCCAAGAACCTGCGCAACCTTGCTGGCCTTCTGACCAATGGCTACGTAAATACAGAGAAGGTCTTTGCCCTTCTGGTTGATAATCGTGTCCAGACAGATAGCCGTCTTGCCAATGGAGCGGTCACCAATGATTAACTCACGCTGACCTCTACCAATGGGAATCATAGCGTCAATGGCCTTGATCCCGGTCTGCACCGGCGTGTCCACAGACTTCCTCTTGGTCACGTCAGGAGCCATACGTTCCACGGGGAGGGATTTCTGGCTGTTGACGGGGCCCTTGCCGTCCAGCGGCCTGCCTAGCGGGTCTATTACCCGTCCCAGCAGACCCATGCCAACGGGCACTTCCACCATCCGGCCTGTGGTTTTAACCTCGTCGCCCTCATGAATAGAGGTCGCATCACCCAGAATTACGGTGCCCACGCTGTCCTCTTCCAAGTTGAGCGCCATGCCAAAGACGTTGTTTGGGAACTCCAAAAGCTCGGTAGACTTACAGCCGGCCAAACCATGGACTCTGGCGATACCGTCACCTACATCAACCACAACCCCCACATCCACCATGGAGACACGGCTCTCAAAGCCCTCAATCTGCTGCTTAATAACGGAAACGATGTCGTCGCCACGTATGGCCATGCCCTACCTCCAGCCCGCATAAGCGGGACCGCTTTATGTCCGTGTCCATCTTCAGGGAGCAACCCCCAGAGAATGGAGCCTGTTCTCTACACTATGCCCCGGGCTAACGAGCCCCTCAAGGCGTTTAGCCGCTGCCGTGCGCTGCCATCAATGACCCGGTCTCCAACTCGGATGACCAGTCCACCCAGCAACTCAGAATTCACTTGCGTTGTGATTTGCACCTCTTTTCCAAGAGATGCCGCCAACTGCCCCGTGATGCGTTTCTGGTCGTCATCTGTCAACTCAATGGCAGAGGTAACCTGAACGCGCACCAATCCCCGGGCAGCATCGTTAAGCTCCTGGAACCGCTCATAGACTTGAGGCAGCACCTTTATAGCGCGCCTCCTCGCCACAAGCATCAGCAAATTACGCGTCGCATCTGACAAGGACGGAAGCACGGATCCTAATGCCTTAGTGCACTCTTCCAAGGTAATCTCCGGTGCTTCCATTAGCGAAGCAAACTCAGGGACTGCCGAGGCCTGAGCAATCATAGAAAGTTGCTCTTCCCATTCCTGTGTAGAATCGGACGCCTGGGCAATATCAAATGCCGCCTGGGCGTACCGCTTCGCTGATGGTGCTCGTCCTGCCATATCCTAATTCCGTTGGGCCTCAGCGCTATCGCTGAGAGCCTTCTCTATAAGGTCGCGGTGTGCATCACGATCCAATGAGCGATTAATCACGCGCTCTGCAGCAGTGATAGCCAAATCCGCAAACTGCTCCCGGACCTTTTCAATGGCCTGGTCGCGTTCTTGTTCAATCTGAGCCCTAGCCCGGCGAAGAAACTCTTCAGCTTCAACCCGCGCCTTTTCCTGTTCCTCTTCACGGTAGCGTTGTGCCGCTTGCCGTGCCTCTTCCAGAACCTGCTGACCGGCCTTCCTGGACTCCCCTAATTGGGCTTCTAGGTCTTGCCGTGCCTGCGTGGCCTCTGACCGCACCTGATCCGCCTCTTCCAGAGACTCGCGAATGCGTTCGGATCGCTGGTCTAGCATCGCAAGGATGCGCTTGTATCCAGCGAAGTACAGCACCGCTAGCAAGATGCCAAAGTTCACAAGAAAGACGATGAGGCTGGGCAGATGGAATCCCAGTTCTGCCACGAGAACCTCCTATTCTGTTACTGGGTTCTTACGCTACCAGGGCCAAAATGACGGCCACAATCAGGGCGTAAATACCAATAGCCTCAGCAAATGCGATTGCCAGAATCATGTTGGTCAAAATGGCACCACGGGCCTCCGGGTTACGTCCCAGAGCGTTCATTGCACCTGCACCCAGAATACCGATACCGATGCCAGGCCCCAGCATTCCCAAACCTGCCGCTATACCAGCACCTAACAGTTTCAAGCCTTCTGCTTCTTCCATAGCTCCTCCTTACGTCTCCGCCATAAATTAATTAACTGCGAAGAACGACATTTCTCTCAGTTTTTAGAACTAGTCCTGTTGCTTGCTGGCGTAGATGGCGAAAATTCCAGCCATACACGCAGCTAACAAACCCATGATAATAATCAACACCGCCAGAATTACTGCATCCATTTGTTACCCCTCAATCAGTCCGATTAGTGTTCTTCCTCTTCATGGGATGCTACAGCCATTGCCGCAAATACGACTGTTAGCCCCGCAAAGATGACTGCCTGAATCAACCCAACCAACAACTCCAAGCCGTAGAACGGAATGGAGAAGACAAATGAAACCAAAAATGATGAGACCAACAGGAGAATTTCTCCTGCCGTCATATTACCAAACAACCTGAACGTAAAGCTAACAACTCGCACCAGGTGGCTGATGCCCTCAAGCAATCCAACAAATACGTCAATCAGGCCGGTTAATATCTTGCCTCGGAACAAGTTCCCAAACCGGAAGAACTCGCCAAAATACCCTATCCCGTGAGCCCGGATGCCCAATACCTCCACGAAGACAAACACAATCAATGCCAAGGCCAATGGCATGTTCAAGTCAGTGCCTGCCGGACGGACAAAGGTGGCATTGATACCGGGAGAGGTGGGATCAATCTCACCTCCAGCTGCCACAATCGCTGCTTCAACCCCATTGTTGAACCTGTGGGCCTCAACAATCAGGGGCTTGGTCAACGTCCCCTCGTTCACAATCTCAATCCGCTCAATGACGTGGTGTGCCTCTTCGCCGGGGTGAGCAGCCGCATTCCGCTCCTCCACCAAATGCACCAGATCATCTTTCGTCACTTCCTGGCCAGCAGCAAAATGATTGAGCTCGTCCAGGGTAATCGTCTCGTATCTCGTAATGCCAAAGGACTGATAAACGGGCAAAAGCGCTATCCAAGAATTGAAAGACACAAATAAAAAGATGGTGGCAATGAGGGGAAGGATAGCCCGGCCCTTTCCTACGCCCATGAGGCTCTCAATGAACCCCAAAAGGCCCTCAATAATCGACTCAAGCAGCCCTTGGATGCGGCCCGGCACCACCTTCAGCCGTGCCGTGCCGATGACGAACAACGCTATGAGGATGCCAGATGTAATGAGGGACGAGAGAATGGTGTTGGTAAGCACAAAACTCGTGCCACCATCAAGGGTTTTTCCTGCATCATCACCTAGAATCATCTGGGCTGGAAGGTGAACCCCAGGCTCTGGTAGGAGGCTATCGGTTCCGAAAAAGGCAGCGCCAATAGCACCGGTCACAAACCCTGCCAATACCAAAGCCAAAAGGGCGATACCAATTAAGACAAATATCCCTTTGGCGCCGCTGGTACTGGTACTGGTACTGGTCACTGTGTCTACTCCTTGCCTGATCCGTCGTCCTTATCATCCATCAGCGGTTTCACCATCTGGTAAAGACCGTAAAACGCTACCGTCGTGCCCAAAATAACACCCAGTAGCGTGAAAATTATCTTG
>Ga0114999_10005107_pt1 | contig 15561 bp, 10 predicted proteins | sample ArcticOcean_MG_C_3_FD_89820 | JGI IMG/M metagenome (GOLD analysis project Ga0114999, IMG submission 89820) | Marine microbial communities from western Arctic Ocean - ArcticOcean_MG_CB8_126 | ecosystem: Environmental > Aquatic > Marine > Oceanic | place: Arctic Ocean: Canada Basin | collected...
CGCAAATTTAGTAGATTTTAAAAACTTGTTTAATCTAATTACCGATAATTATATTGATAAATATGTTCATTGGATGAAATTTCCCTCAAATAATAATAAGGTATCTGTCGATAAAAATGAAGAAAGTTGGAACGAATTAAAACGGGATTTAATAAAAGAAAGAAATAAAATTAATAAATTATCAAAAGAATATACTGAAAGAGTTAATGGTATTAATAAAATATTGGGAAAAGAAAGAAACGCACATAAAGTAGTAACGGATAATTTAAAGGACGCAAAAAAAAGATTATTAAGTATGGGTGGTAATGATATGAAAACGAATATGTATAATTCTACATCTGGACATATAATACAAACTACATATTATATTACGGCAATAATAATTATGGGTATTTTTTTAACAAAATTAAATTAATATATTAATTAATCATAATTAATATATCATAATTAATATATATATGAATAATATGGAAAGTTTAAATCAAGGTATCTTTTTTAGTACAAAAAAAAAAAGTTTTCAAAGCAAAGATCCATTACATTTACAATATGATAATGTACCAGCAAATCCCTATGCCGCAAAAAATAGTATAATAGAAGGATTCCAAGAGGGAATGAAGGCTGACGATTGGAAGGTTTTTTCTAATCAAGCTATAGATTATCACGGGGGTTCTAATAAAGGAGAATATGCTACTGGAGAGACAAAATTTATGACTGGAACTTTAGAGGAGTGTAAAAAATATATAAAAGATAAAGGTTCTTATTTAGGCCTCGAATATGTTAAATTACAAAAAAAGTGTTATTTTTTAAAACAAGATGGTGGGGCTTTACCAAAAAATAGAGGCAAAATACCTACACTTTTACATAAGAATGGTGTTGAAACTTGGTTGAAATTGAATAATGGAATGCCTGAATCAGCCGAAACAAGCGTAATGGGGGATGATGAAATATCACAATTAGACCTTGATAAGAAACGCGAATTTTCGCAATTAGAAAACGATTTTAATGGTAAATTAAACGAATATAAAGGATATATGACGAAAGTATTAACAACATCTATGGAATCGGACGCAGCATCCTCAAGTGATTTGATAAATAGTATTAGGAAAATGCCAGCACAGAACGGAAATCCCGAAACAATGTATTATATTACTGGACACGGTGTTAAAAGACAATTTGGACCGGGTATGTGGGATAAAAAGGGTGCTGGTTGCTCCGAATCTTCTGGTGAAGTAAGTTCAGGACAATTAAACAAATTAGTATCTGGTCAAAATATGCAACAGGGAGAAGATTGTAGAACAGGTGGATTCAACGCTACTGGAAAAAATAGTGGTGGGGGACCATATTGGGTTGATAAAACTGGTCTTGCACATTTATATAGTAATTTTGCGGGAACACCCGGTAATCCTGGACGACATGCGTCTTGTCCGAGTACTATAAAAAAAATTGATGATGCTCAAATTAATAAATTACCTAAAGGAAAGAATTGGACAAAACAAGACGCTTGTATTGTAACGAGCTCACTTGGAACAACTGACGGTAAAAATGCTCGTGTTGCTAATGAAGAATTATTAGAACTTGTCGGTAAAATGAAAACACTTGTAGACCAGTCAGACCAAAATATTTTGGATGATTTAGATGCTAAAAAAGGGGTACAAAGAAAAGCGTTAATTAAACATTTAAATGAACTTAAAAAAAAAAGAGCAGCAATCACCGTATTAAGACAAGAAGTTGACGCAGCAGATTATAATGTCAGGGATAAAAAAATTCGTGCCGAAGGCATACAATTTAGATATGTTGCTTGGACTTTAGCGGGTGTAACATTGGCAAGTATGGCTATAAAAATGTTAAATAAATAATATTAATTACAACTTAAGTTATAATTAATTATGAACTATTTTAGATAATTAATATCTTAATAATTAATATATAAAATGGGATTTGATGAGGTTATAAATATATTTTTACCAAAAAAAGCATTAACATTGGACGAAATTAAAAAACATTTACAAAAAAAACAAACAGTAGATAGTCGCTCACATTTATTGCAAGGAATAAGACTGAGTAATATTAGAGAAGGTTTTGACGATAATACCAAAAAATTTCGCGATATGTCAAAAGGAGAAAAAAAAGTGTTACGGGATATTTCAAATAATTACGACAGGGCTGTTAGTGAATATGCTACTGCTTATAAACAATATTTAGAAGAGCACGCAATATTAACAAAGTCAGTGGAGGATTGTAGAGTAGATTGTTTAGAAAGAATCACAAATAAAAGTGGAGAGGGATACGCTAGCATGCAAAAAGCTTGCATCGCGGGGTGTAATTTAAAAGGAGTACAAGTTTTAAAATGTAAAGATACGTATAAGGGTTATAATAGAGATTCATCAAGAAAATGTAAAGATATGGCGGCAGAACATTGTACAGACGGTTCTATAAATCCAGGAACAAAATCTCAAAATTATGTTAAAAATTCTGATAACGCGGATAGTCAAAGCACTACTTTGGCAGAAGGCTGTTGCGAATGTGGTGGTGGTGGTGGTGGTAAACCCAGTGCGCATGTAAATGGACATGAAATAAAAAGTTGTAGTGGTCTTAATAAAGCATTTGGTGACGATAGTACATATAAATCATATTGCGAACAAGCGGGTAATAGTGTAGCAAGTTTTAATGCGAGTTCTAATGCTAATTTTCATCAAAAATATGATGGAATTAAATCCAAAAATGACACAGCTATGGAAGAAATGAAAAAATTAAAAGGTAAAATTAATATATTGATTAAAACAAGAGATAAATTAAAAGGAACTATATCAAGTGAGGAAGAAACGTTAGACCAAAATTTAAAAGCATTTGAAGAGAAATATTCCAGATTGCTTAGTTATGGCGAAACTGGAAAAGATTGGACATCAATTGCCCAGCACAAATCAACTATGAATAGAAAATCTTCAGAAGAATTGAAATTTTATATGTGGAGTGTTTTAGCAATTGTATTAATTATAACAGTCATATCTAATTTTAAAAAAAAAGAAGCATAAATATAATTATTAAATAATAATTATCTAATAATTAATATATATAATGGCGCCACAAGCAGGAAATCAAAATGCATATAATACTAACAAGAGACCAGCAAAATTAGCCGAAAAGCACGCACAGACTATAGCCGAAATAGAAAAATTACAAGAAGTTGAAAGATTTCTATTTCAAAATTTACAATCTATTGGGGAAAACTCGGTCGGTGCGACTGAACGAAAAGAAGAAATACGAAAAAAAATCGAAGAACTAGTTGTATTTAGACAAGAATTATTATATAAATTAAAAGGTATGTATACATCGGCACAAATAGATGTCACGCAAAGAAGATACGATTTAGCGGACCAGATTGCTGTGGGTAAAACTATGCAAGATGAATTGCAAAATACAGAAGAACAATTAGATGCTTTAAAGTCTGAAAAAATTAATAAAGAAAGATTAGTAAAAGTTGGAGAATATGAATATTCCAGATACACAGAATTTAGAGGAATGATTAAGGTTGTTGTTTATGGTTGTTTTATAGCTTTATTAATTTCATTTTTGATGAAACAACCATGGTTTCCAGCAACTTTAGGTGTGGCGGCTTTAGGTATTACAGCAGCTTGGGTATTAATTACTATTGTTGGAAGATTATTTGATAATTTTAGAAGAGATTCTATGGATTGGCAAAGATTCGTTCAAACTGATGGACAACATTATAAAAATTCTGTCGCAGCAGGAGCAAAGGCCCCAGCTCAAGGTGGTGGCGGTTTAGCAGCTTTGTTTGGATTAGGAGTATGTCCTGGTGCTCTTGATGCAGCCGCGAAAGATGGCTTTACTGTTATGGGCGGTATTTCGCCTCATGATACCAAAAAAGAAAATTTCAGTTATTTACAATAATTAATATATATATTAATATCAATATATATTAATATGACAATAACAACATATGAAAACACAGCAAATGTTATGGCGCAAGAATTAAATACTTGTGTTCAAGGGAGTCCAAATTGTCCCGAAAGAGACAATTTTAATGCATATAGTGATTTAAAAGCCAAGGCCGCTACAATACAAACCAGATTGTTGGATGCCAAAAAAACCTGGTATAAAAGCGCCAATAAAGAAAGTCAATATAAAACCGAATTAGGATATGAAAGTAAATTAAAAGCGCAAGAAAAAACAAATGAATGGAAAATTGAATTTGGCCTATTATCGCAAGCTATAGAAGATTCGTTTTTTAATATAAAATCTCTCGAAGCCTATTGTCCAAATGCAGAAAATCTCGATGTACAATATTTATCACTTATTGATAATGATAATAAAGAAATAAAAAAAACCATTAAACAAGCTCATATTGACCACAGACTTGCATCTTTTTATGATAATGGTGATTATTATAATGATTTGCTTTATTATGTTAAATGGGTATATTGGATAATGTTTCTTTTTTGCGCAGTCAATTTATTTATATCGGGGCAATACCGTAATGTAAAAACATATGTTTTTTTTATTGTTTTGGCCGCATTTCCTACACTAATCATGCAACCCTCTATAACTTGGGCAAATACACATATTAGCCAAGTTAAAATTAATACTTTATACTTCGGTTTTTTAATTATGGGTAGTTTAATAGTGGCTATGTTATATTATTCTGGTAATTTTGCGATGCCTACGGAAAAAATTCCACAAACGCCAGCTTCTCAATAATATATTAATTATATTTATAATTAATATATGGATCATTACGATATATTTTTATGTGGTTTATGTGCTTTCCTTTGGGCAATTTCACTCACTATTGAAAAATATTATTTATTAACAAAATTCACATCTTATCAATTATTATTTTTAAGACCCATATGGTTCGCTCTCATATCTGTTATTTTTGTTTTGTTTTACGATAACAATTTTAAATTTTTAAATAAACTTACTCAAACAGATATTTTTTATGTTTTTTTAGCGGTTCTTTTTAATGCAACAACACTCGTATTATTTTATTATTTGCTTCATAAAAATAAAACAGGTTATATACTTTCTATTGTCTCCCCTCTTTTTATTGTTTTTTCTACATTAATAGCTTATTTATTTTATAATGAAAAATTAAATTTAAAACATTTGCTCGGTTTTATTTTAGTTATTATGGGCATTTTTATAATAAATAATTATAAAAAATAAATTAATATTTATCCATCATCAGGCATATGTTGGTCGATCCATTGCTCATTCACCTCTTTTTGAACCCATCTATATCCAATCCAATGATGTATTTGAGGACCTCCTCTTACTAATTTTCCCATTTTCTTTTCAAAATATTGAATTATTTCCTTCACTGGCGGTACCAGCATTCCAACTCCATAATTTTCTAAATACCAATCTTTAAAGTATCTTGCTGCCTTATTTTTATACAATATATAATCTTCTTCGCTTGAATCTGGTGGTGATTTTTCAACCATATCTTCAAAGAATAGATGACAATAATCCTCCTCTCCACGATAAGCATTGCTCGCAGCAATAACTTTATGACAATCTTTAACAGATCCTCTATTTTTACAAGCTATTTTACATAATAATGAAACAAATATAGGCGCATATTTTCTTAATAATGGTTCTATATCTAAATTACATTCAAATTCTTTATCTTCTGGCACTTTGGATGGCGGATAATCTCTATCCCCCTCTTTTATAAATTTAGATTCAAAATCTATCTTTCTTATTCTTCTCCATGTACCATCGTCATTCGATTTAAAACCCGGTAATACATTTGTCATTAAGCACATAGTAAACTGTGGAACAAATACAAACGCTTCTTGATGTAGATGTCGAGCCTGAATCTCATCCTCGCCCGTAATCTCTTTCATTATACCTTCATTAATAGTATCACCTTTTCTCGGTTCCGTCATTACAGCATATCTTATCCCTTTTAATTGTGCTACTTCGCTCGAAGTACTTCCTATGCTTGTTCTTTTTTGAGTAATCAATTGAGTTGGCACTTTACCATAATAATCTCCTATTCCAAATCTCATTAAATCCACAAATTTAGATTTACCATTTCGACCACAACCAGTATAAATATTAAACGTTTGATTTTTATTATTCCCTATCAGCCCCGTAGCGGCATGATTCCACATATATTCCCTTAAATTCGGGTCTGGAAATATTTTTCTCATAAATCCATTTAACCATTCAATCCCCTCTTCATATCCTTCTTTTGTACAATCGAGATAATCTATTTTTGTTGTTCTTGAAATATAATCATCAGGTCTTCCTTCTCGAAATTCATTGGCTTTAAAATCATATACTCCATTTTTAAATCCTATCGTATAAGCATTCGAATCTAATTTTTCTACCAACATATCATCATAAAATAGTGCTTTAGCTTCATTAAGTATATTATTTTTATCACTACTTCTTTTTAATTTTATTGCTATTTTATTATAAGTATTTGTTAGAGACGTTAATTCCGCTTGTTTTTCCGCGTCTCCACACCAAGAAGAATCTCTTAAATCATCTACTATTTGTTTCTCTTTAGTTATAAATATTCTTGATAATTTTAAGGATAAATGCTTTCTTAATATCATTCCTGTTCTATCTTCTTTCCAAATGCCTCCTTTAAATACTTTCCATAAATTCGATTTCCCATCTATGCATTTTATTTTATCTCCATACAAATGATACGCAAGCATTGCTAAATCCCAATCCGCTCCCTCACTTGCTATCACTTCTTCTAAAAACAGATTCACATTTGTTTTATATAATTGTTCATAACCAGTTGGATCACACAATTTTGCCCAATATTTAAGCGACGCTATTGATAATCCATCCGTTCGCATTTTTTCCCACTTATTTATTATATCATCTATTTCTTCTATAACGAAATTAAGTGCTTTGGATGAAAATTTTATAAAACTTAATAAATTCATATCTGATACATTATGACACGCCCAACCTACTTTAATCCATTTGTCATATGGACAATAATAATTCTCGTCCAATAACATTACTAATTGATGTGCTGTTACTATATCATAATTTTGTATTTCTGTTGAATTAATCATTCTTTGTATTAATTCGTCTATTTCATCCATACTTGTTATGTTTGATAATTTATTATACATCGTTTCTATATCCAACCCATTCATAAGTATCTTCTGTGATGCTCGATTCGATTCTGGTGCTTTCTTTTTTTTTATTCTTTCTTTACATTCTTTTTTCATATTTTCTCTCACTAAACCACCTACATTTTGCCACGATTTCTCCCTCAAACTAAATAATTTTACCAAATTGTTTCCATACCAATCACTTATTTGTTTTGGGGTTACCGAAAAATCCATCATATCGCTTTCTTCATCATCCTCAGAACCCGAAAATTCCACGTCACTTTCCTCTTTTGGGCTATATCTTACTTGATAACATCCTGTTAATTTATAAGCTTCATGACCAGGCTTACTCGAACCATACATTTGCCACCCAACTTCACCTTTAGATATACCTTCATCTATTATTTTATCAGGAGTATTATCTTCACATAAATTTTTTCGCATATCATATAAAACATGCCCTATATCTTTTAATAATAAATCACGCAAAACCATCTGCACTCCATGTTTCATTCTAATTCCCGCTAACATATGAATACCATCTTTCACACATTCTCCTATATCGTTCACATTATCTTTCGTAAATACAAAAAGTGGAAACCATTCCATTCTTTCGGTAGCTAGTAGTTTATTCAATCCGTCACAAATTAATTCAACTATGTCATTTATGTGTTCTTGAGTAAATTGTCTTTTCTTGGTTCCTGCTTTATATCGAAAATCAAAATCAATTATCAAAGGACCCCCTTTTTTACGATCTTGAATTTCTGTCATATGCTCTGAATTTCCTTTCTTTCTATTTTTCTCCAATAAATCATGAAAATTTTTCGTCAACTCTTTTGGAATACAATAAGACCCCGGATATTTCTTATCTATGGTTGGATCTTTTGATCCTATTCTCGTATTTGTTGGTTGTTTATTCTTATTTTCTTTGGATGTCTTGCACGTTTGCAGTAATTCATAGAGACTCTTATGTTTTATACTATTTTCTCCTAAAGATTGATTTTCCATCTATATATATCATTTTCATGATATTTTATTATATCAATTTTATAATTAATTTAGTTTTCAATTAATTATTATTTATTACGCATTTAAATAATAATTATTATTACTTATTAATGATCGTTGTCGAAAATGAAAAAAAACCTATAAAACCTAAAAAAACGCAGTCTCTTGTTAAAAGATTAGTGAAAGATGTTAAAGATATTATTAAAAAACCATTATTAGATAATGGTATTATTTACTCTCATTCCGAAGATAATTTGTTAAAAGGATATGCTATTATTTTTGGACCCAAAGATACTATTTATGAAGATGGTGTTTATTTTTTCGAATTTGATTTTCCCAAGACTTATCCATTTTCTCCTCCAAAATTAACATATTTAACAAATAACGGTAAAACCAGATTCAATCCTAATTTATATAGAAATGGTAAAGTATGTGTTAGTATATTAAACACCTGGAGAGGTCCTGGATGGACCAGTTGTATGACTATCCGAACAGTTCTTATCACTCTCGTATCATTATTTCATAATAAACCTCTATTAAATGAACCTGGTATTACCGAAAAACATCACGCATTTAATAGTTATAATAAAATTATACAATATAGAAATCTTGATACCGCAATCCTAAATGTTCTTATTAAAAAATTATTACCTAATAATTTTAAATCCTTCTGGTCATTAATTAAAAGACATTTTGAAAGAAATAAAACTAATATTCTTAAGAAAATAGATTTATTAATTATAGAAGAACCAAAGGTCAAAGAATATAAAGCAGGTATTTATGGTATGGTTTGCACTATCGATTATACTTATTTAAAAAAACAAATTAATAAAGCATACAAAGAATTAATATAAAATTGATTAAAGATTTATTATCATATATATATAAATCATGCATTTTTGCGAAAACTGTGGAAATATGTATTACATAGAATTAAATAAAGACAATATGGATACATTAATTTATTATTGTCGTAATTGTGGTGAAAAAAACAATAAATTAATCGAACAGTTAAATAATTTTTGCGTTAGTAAAACACATATTATTCAAAATTCTGGAGAATATAAAAATGTTATTAATGAATACACACATTTAGACCCAACATTACCAAGAGTTAAGTTTAATATGGATTGTCCTAATGCCGAATGCAACTCTAATATTAAAGGTGTCGAGGAATCAAAAGGCCTTGATGATGACACCAAAGAACCTAAAGAAATTATATATTTGAGATATAACGATAAAAATATGAAATATGTTTATTTATGTTGTGTTTGTAAAACACATTGGAAAACAGATAAATAAATAAAATTGATTTAAATATTATTATATCTTTTTTTATTATAATAATGTCCGGAATAGAAGAACCTGTAGAAACAACCCCCATGGAACAACCACACGCTCAAATTGTCGAAAACGAAACTGATTCTGAAAGTGATAGCGACACAGAAGATTTAAAAAAATTCGAACAATTTGATACTAAAAATATTTTAGTGGATTTTCATCCTCATTTAAAACACATGTCTAATAAAGAAATGTATGCTTTATCAAGTGTTACCAGGGATAAAAGTGGTAAGATTGTAGATGCTCTTCATCAAACAATCCCCATTTTAACACGATACGAAAAAGCAAAGATTATTGGATTACGAGCCAAACAAATCAATCATGGTGCTAATATATTTATAGAAGTTGCCCATAACGTAATAGAAGGTCTTACTATAGCAGAAAAAGAATTAGAAGCTAACAAAGTGCCATTTATTATTAGAAGACCTTTACCAAATGGCGGTAGTGAATATTGGAAAGTATCTGATTTAGAAATATTAGAATAATTATTAAACGCGGCAACATAAATCTTTAATATTTTTCTTTGTACATTATTAATGTACAAAGAAAAATATTACAACCAACATAAACTATAAATTAATTAACGTGATGGTCGTCCTTGTGCCTGAGCCATCATCGAATAAATTTCCGATTTTGTCATTTGTTGAGCTGGTGGAAATAAATTACCTGTTAATCTACCCGCACTAGGCAACATACCAACACTTTCACAAGAAGCTCCAATATCTTGATATAATTTTCTATTTTCTGTTGTATTATTCCATCTCCCTAAAGGAAATTTATTATTTTCACAAACAAAGATAAATAAAGTATCACTATGTTTGGAGGTTACTTCAACGGTATTCCAATTTACTATCGCTCTTATTTGATATTTATAATTTGTAAACCGAACCGCGTTATAATCTATCCATTCACATTTTGGTGCTGTCCCAATTACATTATATTCTTTATCACCTGTTTCAATATTTATACCTTCTCTTAATATTTCATAGCTTGCTGTTGTTGTATATCTTGTTTTTGTTGGGTCGGCAAAACTATAAATTGTATTTCCATCAACTTCAACATCCCAATTAATATGAACTTCATTATCGTTAGCTATATCATATCTAACATTAATAGGTGGTGTAATAGCTACAGTACGTACACTAATAACACCGATATTTTGAACACCAAACAAATCATTATCAGCCGCTGCTAATCTCACATCATACTGTCCTTGAACCCCATTAGACACCAAAGCTAATTCTCCGCCTGCCGTTGTACCATCAACATCTCCCACAACAACATTTCCTATTTGTTCTAATACCAACGGATCTAAATTAATTTGACCATATCCATATAAAGTATAATTTTGTCTGGGATTTAAAGGCTGCGTTCTATAATAAATGGTTGTGTTGGTTAATGGTAAACGAATAGTTACGTAAGAATCAGGAGTCCCCTGTGGTTGTGACCTACTATATTGAGCTAAAGGTTCGCCGTCGGTATTTTTTAATTCTGTTGCTGTTGCATCATTTGCGTCATAAAATGTTAATCTATGTCCAAAATTACTTGGGTCGCTTGTATCAATATGAAAAACATCACCCTGTTTTCCAGGCCATATTTGACCATATTGATATGATTTTAATGTTATAGACAATGATTCTGTTTCTTCTATAAAAAATTTATTTCCCGAAACCGTAGATTTAAATTTAAATGTAATATAATCTGCCAAACTTGGTTCATATGTTGCATCTATTTGAAGATCTTGTGTAATATCTTCATATCTTCTTGGTAAAATTTGGATTTGTTGAGAATATAATAAATTGGTTAAATCATAAATATTAATTAAAACAAAGTCGGCATTAATGTATAGATTGGCAACATTAACTTGAATAGGCTGTTGAATAATGTTATTAAAAAATGGATTCATACTTGTAATTACAATAGGCATTATAAATTCATCCACATCCCCCTCATTTCCGAAAGATGAACACTCAAATTCAGGAGCAACTAATTGTCCTATATTATTTGTAGCAGGATAAGCGACAATTTTTGGAACTAATAATAAATGAGGGTTTAAATTATCAATAGAAAAATAAAGTGTTGAACCTTCTAAATCATTTATACCACTTGCGGGTTGAATATTAATAAAAAAATCCGTTGTACCGCCTAATTCTATTGTAGCCAAAGGATTTCCAAATTGATTAACAATATTAAAATTAATAATTTTTAAATTTAATTTATACAGATATCCATCTATACCTGTTTTGACATTCACTATATAATATGTACGGCCCGCAATAGTTTTAATACGTTCGTTGAATGTTTTATAATATAAATCATCGCTACCAAGTTCCAGTGGTATTGTAGCAACTTCTTCTGCTCTCGATGTTTGAATAGCATATGTATGAAGAGAATTATCCCCTTTATATATCCACAAAGGATCATTTTTTAAAAATGCATACGTTTGTTGAATAGGACAAAAAATTTTTACGTTGTCTGTTGGTGTTATTAAACAACACATTTTAAATTCCGTAATTTCTTCGGGTATATTCCCTGTTGTTAGTTGCCAACGACTAACATAAAAAGGGTTTCTTATAGGAACAACTGGATTATTACTTTCTATTGGTGACCAAATATCCGTTAATTCTGTATAACCAAAATAAAATTCCCACACCAATTTATTAAAATATTCGGTATATTTAATATTTCCAATTTCTCTTACATATGACAGTCTATCTAAATTCATTCTTTGGTTATCACCTAAACCTACCGTCTGTCCTCCATATAAACCTTCTCTTAATGGATAGAAAATATTACCAGCACCTTCATTAGGTTTAATCATAACAATATTAAAACATGAATAACCCCGTTCTCTCACATCATCTTCTACTAATTCGCCTAATAATTCTTTCACATAACTGTTTTGAACAAATAACCATTTGAATACTACTAATTTTCTTGTGTTCCAAACAGGATTTAATGAGGCGTTAAAAATTTGTTTTTTTAAATATAATTTTGGTCTTATCTCATCTGTATATTTTACCAATTTTGCATAAAAACGCGAGGTTAATGGAAAATTAAGCCACGTCATATTCATTTGAACAACACGTTCATCGACTCCAATACCAGATGTTGATTGAAATCCATTTAACATTAAACCTTCTTGAACAGCTCCGGACATATATTAATTACGTATAATTAATTATTTTAAGAATTAATATAATTAATTATGAAATAAATCATTATTCACAAGAACCATCATCGAACCTAAATATAACATTCGTATCTCCTGTTTCCTTGACATATTGTATTGCTCTGGGATCATCTTTAGCTTTTCTGGGTCTTAATCTTTTTGCTAATCTAAAATTATTCAACATTGCACCCAATCTATTTTGAGCATTTTGAGATTCTTTTGTCTTTGTTAAATTATCTATTTTATCAGCACACACACAACCATTTGTTGTTAAGTAAATTATTGTTGGTGGAACGGGTGGTTTTATTGTTATCACATTTGAATATAAATATTTTACAATCTTATCATAACTTTCAATACTTTTATTTTCATTTAAATCTGTATTTATGGTCCAATAAGCGTTCCTATTATATATATTACTTGAAATATCAGAATAATACGACGGCAATCCAGTTCTTTTTATTTCATAACTCCATCTTGTTATATATGGTGTATCATATTTCCTTGTTGGTCCATTTTTATATGGATAAACAGAAGAATATGGTAAATGACCTGTCCCATCGGGTAATAATTCTTTATTACTAAAATATACACACGATATATCATTATAATTGGACAAATCGGTAGTTATTAACGTCTTACAATATGCTTTCCCAATAGGAAACCCAATATCATCATCTTGATTTATAATATTTATATATCCTTTCATAGTCGAATGATTTTGACAATTATAATATAATTTATTAATACTCATATCTGTAATCGACCATTCTATAATACTATTATCAGTTCCATTATTTGTGATACCTGTATTATATGAATTATCTATGCCTATTGAATGATTTGTTTTTATCCAAAAAGGGTGTCCAGGAGCATCTATTATGAATTTATATGTTTTATTTCTGTATAATGTTATAGTACCATTATACACACCATCTATCTGATACATTCCTTCATTATTATTATGAGTAATTTTATAAACATCATGTAAAATATTACTTGGGTCTATCCCAACATTTAAATCTACATCTTTTAATTTTGTTATTTCGTTTGTATATTCAGCTGGGTATGAATATATTCTTTGGTCTTCTGTAATATAACTATCTGGCATTGACCATCCAGAAGGATCATACTGTTTTTGTCTGTCAGGAGTCCATAAATAAAAATTAAAATGTAAAGCTTCTACATTTTGTAATCCTTTGAGTTGTTTATTAATATTCTTTGATAAATCTAATAATTCATTTTCAGATATTTTCATTTTTAATAGTTGATTTGTTGAAGGATCTTCTATATATTCCATCAAAGGATTTTGTGGATTATACATAATGGGCGGTATATTTATTTCTACAGCGCTTATATCAAAAAATCCATAATCAGGCATACTTTTTGCGTATACTCTGTAATCACCATTATACACTTGATAATTCCATGCAAATACCCATTTCCCAAATATTAACGTCTCTTCTGTTATTGTATATACATTATGTGGCATCAAAGGTAAAGTATTTACTTCATTAAAAGGACTTGGCGATTGTATAACAAATGATATATCATACACCGGATCCCATAAATTATATAATTCAATATCCGTCGGGTCATCATAATTTACAGGCAATTTCTCCGAATTAGGAAACCAACCATATAATAATAATTTAACTTCTGTAATCGATTTATATTGTAACCAATAAATCATCAAATTATGCATTAAAGGTGCCATTATTGTTTCTTTATCCCAAGTAACTATTAATTCTCTTGTTATTTTATTATATGATAAATCTATATATATTGTAGGATACATAGGTAATGGTTTTATGAAATCCTTCGGTATAGTATATAAAGAAGCATATCTATATTTATGTTCAAACGGATATTCAGCACTAATTTGAAATTCTTGACCACCATCTAACGTTTGAATAATATTCCAATCACCCGTCCTATGTATTGCATCGGGGTATTCGCTTTTCACTATTCTACTATTTATTATAAATTGTGATGACGGATCATATATTTGATATTCCCATCTTCCTATATAAGGTATATACAAACCTTCTGTTATATATTTTTGACTTTGATAGAAATATTTTTCTGTATCATTTTCATCAAAACCTTGTGGAGTAAACGTATTTCTAACTATTGTGTCATTTGATAAATCTTTTATTTTATAAATAGAACAACTCGACGCATCTTCATGAAACCACATATGAACTGTTGTTTGTCTCATAGGGACTGGTGATAAAGACGCATCATATACTTGACCGCACCAACTTATATCATATAAATCTACTCCTCTGCCTGGTAAATCATATATAACTTCATCATTTACAGATATAGTAACATCTTTTGTTGGTTCTTGTCCATACATAAATGCTTGTTGAAAATGATATCTTATTTTATTATCACTTCCATCAGTTAATCTATGTCTAAAATATGTTTGGGCTAAAGTAGGGTCATAAGGAGCCCTATATATAAATCCTTCATTAGTCCAACCGCTCAAAGAACCATTATAAATATTCGAAGTATCAACACCATTTCCATTTATTCCAATATGAAATAAACCCAAGGTGGATCCAACCGCACCCATGTTATAATTACTAAATCCCCAATTTGCTGTATTGCGACTTAAATCCATAGATGCAGGAATAAACATATCTATTATAAAATTTCTCATTCCAGCATTCGATACAGGAACCGCAGATAAATCAACCACGTCTTTAAATTGTTGAACTTGACTTATATCAAATATTAATTTTTTTTTATATATTTCATTATTGCTTATATCATGATAAGTCACTTTTCTATATTGAATTCCAGGCTCACCGCCAAATCCCCAATCATATACATGTCCCACACTATCACTATTATCATTTCCCAACCAACACCTTTGTAAATTTAATGGTGTAGTATAATCAACGTATTCAACTGGAGTTTGTTGTA
>Ga0114999_10005108_pt1 | contig 15561 bp, 17 predicted proteins | sample ArcticOcean_MG_C_3_FD_89820 | JGI IMG/M metagenome (GOLD analysis project Ga0114999, IMG submission 89820) | Marine microbial communities from western Arctic Ocean - ArcticOcean_MG_CB8_126 | ecosystem: Environmental > Aquatic > Marine > Oceanic | place: Arctic Ocean: Canada Basin | collected...
TAGAAGACGATCTTGAAGTTCTCGCACGCACCATTGCCCGTTTGCATGCGGTGGGTTCGCGGCAACGTTTTGTCCACCGGCCCATGATCACGAGCACCCGGTTCGGCGATGAGAGCCGCGACTATTTGCTCACCCATGACTTCGTCCCTCTCGAGCTAGCCGACGCTTATACATCGATCTCCGAGCACCTGCTGGAACGCATCACGCCAGTCATGGCCGACGTTCCAGGCATTCGCATCCACGGCGACTGCCACATGGGGAACGTGCTCTGGCGTGACGACACGGCACACTTTGTCGACTTCGACGATTGCATGACTGGACCGCCCATTCAGGATTTGTGGATGCTCTTAAGCGGCGAGCGGCCAGAGCGCACCTATCAGCTGTCCGTGATTTTGGACGCATACAACGAGTTCCATGATTTCGACCCGGCGACCCTCTCGTTGATCGAGCCGTTACGGACACTTCGCATCATGCACCACGCGGCATGGATCGCACGCAGGTGGGATGACCCCGCGTTTCCAATCGCTTTCCCGGGATTCGATTCGGTGAAATATTGGTCGGAGCACGTTCTTGAATTGCGAGAACAACAAGCAGCACTTGATGAGCCGCCGTTGACATATATGTAGCCTCTCTCGCGAGGCCTCAGCCCTAGCTAGTTCCTGTCCAGAAACTCACATCCAAGACAATTTTCTTCCCACGGTTTTCCTCCTTGCGGAAGGAAAACCTCACAAAAACCTACGGCTTTTGACTAAGCTCCAAGCTGCTCGATTCGTGAGCGAGATCTTGTCGGTTCTTGATCAAATTCGCGTATTGGCACAGGAAATACGGCTTCTCCTGCGTAGGACAGGCTGCCAACGCGTCCAACATCAGTTTTAGCGCACTCGCCGAAGTGGGCACATCGCTCTGCGGTATCGTACCAAAGTGATCGTCGTGTACCGTCATCCGTTGGGTCGCCTCCACATGGGTTGGAAATACTCGCAGCCCATCCACAATTTTTTGATCAAGGGCACGGGTCAGGTCTTCCGCGTCCGCATATCCACAACCCAGCGGTGGATGCAGCTCGATGTGAACGCGGCCTTTTTTCCCAACCACACCCTGGATGATACTCACGGCGTCCTCATTCGCTCCTTTTTCATAGGAGCCCTCAACCGCCGTCACATAAAGCTCGTGAGCTTTGAGCAACGCACACGGGTCGACTTCGTAACTTACTGAGACCGGAACGATTTTTACCTTTCGCATCATGGTCGCAAAGCCACCTTCCTCCCGGTAGGCTAATGTCAGCATTTTTGGAAGAGCGGGGTCCGTGCGGTCATAGCCATCCTTCGCGCGGCCGTCGCGTTGTGCAATCCAAACTGACGTACCCTCTTCCAGCGACGCACGGGTATACGCACTAGTTTTTTGCAGCGCGCTAAACATAGCGCGCGCGCCTGTCGCGCTGCGTTCGACCATAAAACTCTTGTTTAAACGCATGAGGTCTGCGGCGAGCGGGTCGCTCAGTAGATTGTCGCCAACCGCAATACGGCTCGTTTCATGGTCAGCGTTTTGCAGTAGATAGTTGAGCAGGCTTGAATCGAGCACAATATCGCGGTGGTTGGAAATAAATAAATAACTTTGCCCAATCTGCAGATTCTCGAGCCCCGCAATGCTCAAATCCTCCATGGTTTTTTCGATTAGAGTTTTGAAGTACTCGGCCATCAAGAGTTGGCACTGCTTGATCGTTTTGAAACCACGGGTCTGCCACAGCAACAATATCTTGGTGCCCAGGTGTCCGAGAGCCGATCCATGCAAGGCGGGCGGCATAACGACGTTGGTAGCGGCGTGACCGAAGCCTTTATCATGCACCAGCCTCGATACTACGGATGCCACCTCCGCGTCTTCATATGGACGTATGTCATCGAATTCGGACATTGCGCATCACAGTAGCGGGTTCGCTCCAGAAAACAAGAAGTCTTCGCCGCCGCTGTGTTGTTAGAATCGACCCGGTCATGTTGGGGTTCGCAATGGGACTTGGGATAAAGCCGTTCACGCAAGGGTTACACGAACTAGCCAACGGCGGTTACGCCTGGTTGCAACCCGACGGCGGATGGGGATGGAGCAACGCGGGCCTGATCGTCGATGGCGACGTGAGCCTTGTCGCCGACACGCTGTTCGACAAACGGCTGACGAGCGACATGCTCGCGGCGATGAAAAATGCTGAGTACGCTGCAACCCACTCGTTCAATTTTCTCGTAAACACGCACGCCAACGGTGACCACTGCAACGGCAACGAACTCGTCCACGGCGCCGAGATCATCGCTTCGCAGGCTTGTCTTGAAGAACTGTCCGCTGAAAATCCGGAGATGATGCACAAATTGATGCAGGCGGCGCCCGGCATGGGCGAGGTCGGCGAATTCTTTTTGCACTGCTTTTCTGCATTTGACTTCGAAGGCATCAATCGAACACTGCCCAGTCGAACGTTTTCAGGAGCGCTTGATCTGTTGGTCGGCGACAAACCCGTACATCTGCGCCAGGTCGGTCCGGCTCATACGAAGGGCGATGTTCTGGTGTATGTCCCAGGCGACAAAACTATGTTCACTGGTGACATCCTATTCATCGAGGGGCATCCGATTCTGTGGGCTGGTCCAGTAAGTAATTGGATAGACGCCTGCGACTATATGCTTGCATTAGAACTCGAAACGATCGTCCCGGGGCACGGTCCGATAACTGATCACCGCGGCGTCAAAGCACTCCAGGGCTATCTAATTTATGTGCGTGATGAAGCCAAAAAACGTTTTGATGCTGGGATGAGCGTGATGGACGCAACACTCGATATCAACCTCATCGATTATGATTCTTGGGGCGATGCAGAACGGATAGTGATCAATGTCGCAACGCTGTACAAAGAATTTGCCAACGATCCCGAGCCCAACAACACCACGGAACTCTTTGCGTTGATGGCCCAGTTGCATAAAGATCGGAGGCATTAAAACTGGATTCTGGTGTTCGCCGAAGTCTGCAGATTCCCTGTCAAATCACCTTCTGGTACGCCGCGCTCAGCAGAATCCAGACGCCCATCACAAATAGCAATCCGAACGCCAACCGTTTGAGGGTCGTGTCGTCTACCGCCGGTGCAAATTGGCGGCCCAGCCAGGTTCCTAGCACCACGACCGGCAAGCCGACCAGGGCAAAGCCGAGCACCTCGTTCGTCAGTCCGCCTTGAATACCCACCAACACCGTGCGAGTCGTGGTCGTCAACGCAAAACACGCCAATAGCGTTGCCCGTATGACCGCAAAACTCAGCGGTTGCCTGTAGCCGAACCAGCCCAATACAGGTCCGCTCGCTGAGAACATTCCACCGACAAGCCCACCCGTCACGCCAACACAAGCAGTGATAAGTCGGCCGGATACGTGTGCCTGCGGGTGAGGCTTTACCATCATCGAAAGGCTTCCACCCGTGATGAACAGTCCCAAGCAAACTTCCAGAATCCAACGGGTGTTGCCGTCGAGCCATTGCATGAGTTGTACCCCGAAAAAGAGTGCGGGCACCTGGCCGAGCGCCAGCCACAAAAACAGCGGTCTATGAATGTGATGCGTTTGACCTCGCAGCGCGAGAACTACGTTCAAGATCGTAACGAGACTCACAATGGCCGCCAACGTCGGTATGTCAAAGACGCGCAAGCCACCCAGCACGGCCACGATGATCATTCCCATTGCAAATCCGGCCACCGCCTGCACGTAGCTACCGAGGAAGACAATGGCCAAGAATATTAGAAGAGATGAGGCATCCACCGACACATTGTAATCGCTTATCCGTAATTGCTTCTGGTAGGGTGCTGTTTTTTGCTGGATACGTTTGTGGACTTAAAGCTGGCCAAACGCACCGCGCTTGTCACCGGTAGCCATCGCGGAACCGGATCGATCATCGCCAAAACGCTCCTGACAGAGGGCGCGCGGGTGTTGGTGCACGGCCTTGAACCGGGACAAGCCGAAGCTGCAGTCGCTGACATCGGTGGCGGCATCGCGGTGTGCGGTGACATAACCAATGACTCCGGTTGCGAGCAGCTATTTGGTGAGACCGCGGACTATGGTGTCGACATTCTCGTTAACAACTACGGCACCGCAGACCCGGGTACCTGGTCGGACAGCAGTTCAGCAGACTGGATCATCGCTTATGAAAAGAACGTGCTGTCCGCACAAAGGATGATCCGCTACCACCTGCCTCAAATGAGGCAACATGGCTGGGGCCGAATCATAAATCTTGGAACCGTCGGTTCGACTCGCCCGAACAGCCGCATGCCCGGCTATTACGCGGCAAAGGGTGCGCTCGCTACGATGAGCGTGAGTCTTGCAAAAGAAGTGGCCGGAACCGGAGTTACGGTCAATCTGGTGTCACCTGGTTTGATACTGACACCGGAAGTGCGCGATGCCTATCTAGCAGCCGGAAAACGTAAAGGTTGGGGAGAAACCTGGCAGGAGGTTGAGCCGCATGTAGCCAAGGACATTCCGATTGGCCGCATCGTTACACGCGAGGAAGTCGCAACTCTAGTTACATTCATCGCCAGCCCGATCAACGATGCGCTGCATGGCCAAAACATCCGTATTGATGGCGGCGCTCTCGACATCGTAACGTGACTCATGTGCCGCAACGATTCGTTGGCATATTTGTTACTTGTGTGGTCATTTTTACTATGGACTTAAATCAAACGACGGTACTGCATACGTTGCTGCTGCCGCTGCTACTGGCCCTTGCTGGCTACCTAGTCACTCAATCTCTCATGGCAGTGTCACTCGCGACCGCGGGCCTCGCTTTTGCCAACATGGATCTTAGTTCCCAATTCTGGGTTGCTCGGTTTGCCTATCCCGGCATTGCTGTTTTAGGATTCGTCACCTTCCTGTGGCTTCTAATAGTCCGCTTTCGCACGCGCATTTTGACCACTCGTGAAGACCGTTGGGCAAATCGGACCAATCCACGTGAGTGAGACTAGCGCAACTGACACCGTGACGAGTGACCAACTTGCGCACGATATCCTGCTGGGCTTTGCAAACTACCGCGCCGAATTCGCAGCGATCACGGCCATGGCACAGACCCACTTTGAAAACGCCGATTGGCCGGAAGTGCAAGCCGGCGGAGCAGATCGCCTCGCTGCACACCAACAGCATATGGCAACAGTTCTTAATAGCTTCAAAGATGTCGAAGAACCCAACTGGCCCGAAATTAAAGCCGCGTACGTCGCTCTGATCGACAACAGTGAAGACGCAGAACTTGCGGAGACGTTTTTGAACTCTGTGCATCGCGAATTCACCGACGACGGACTCGTCGATCCCGAGCAAATGTTCCTCAACCGCTCCAGCGCACGCATGGTGCCTCCTACCGAACCGATCTATCGAACCTACTTACCCATGGATGGCGTGGTGCCAATGGTCAAAGAGATCCTATCCAACTACTCCTTTGGGCTTGCCTGGCACAATCTCGATGCCGACGTCGGCAATATTTTGCGTTCCCTCGCGGAAGCGCGAAAGGAGATCACGACGGCCGAAGATCTGTGCGTCGATATCGTTCGATGCCCTTTTTTTCGCAACAAGGGCGCCTATCTGGTCGGACGCATTACAGCACGAGAGCATAGCTGGCCTTTGGCCTTACCCATCTTACGGACCCAAGACGGCAGGCTCTATGTCGACACCCTCATCTGCGACGAAGACGAATTGTCGGTCATGTTCAGCTTTACGCGATCGTATTTCATGGTGGACGTCAAACACCCATCCGCACTCGTGGGCTTTCTGCAAGAGCTATTGCCGAACAAAAAGCGCTCGGAGTTGTATGCTTCAATCGGATTGCATAAACACGGCAAGACCGAGTTTTATCGCGGATTTCTCGACCATCTCGATGTCTCCGACGATGAATTCATCATCGCGCCCGGTATCAAAGGCATGGTCATGGCTGTGTTCACGCTGCCCTCCTACGAAACTGTATTCAAAGTAATCAAAGACCGCTTCGCTCCGCAAAAAAACATATCCCACGCCGAGGTAAAGGCGAAATACCACGTGGTCAAGACTCATGACCGGGCCGGGCGCATGGCTGATACCCAGGAGTTCGAGAACTTTCGATTCCCCAAGGATCGCTTTTCCAAAGGGCTGCTCGACGAATTGCTCGAAGTCTGTCCATCGGCTTTGCAGGTCCTGCCCGACACCGTGATCATCAAACACCTCTATACCGAACGCCGAATGACGCCGCTCAACATGTATATCGCCGATTGCTCAGATGACGATCTTGTCAACGCGCTCGACGAATACGGCAACGCAATCCAACAGTTAGCCGCGGCAAATATTTTTCCGGGCGACCTGCTGCTAAAAAACTTTGGCGTCACCCGTCATGGTCGCGTTGTTTTTTACGACTACGACGAAATTTCTTATATGACTGATATGAGTTTCCGTGCGATTCCCGAGCCACGAACGCCGGAGGAAGAGATGTCTTCCGAACCGTGGTACTCGATTGGCGCGAACGATGTGTTCCCAGAGGAATTTCGCAAGTTCCTATTCGGCCGGCGCCACATAAAGGAAATTTTTTCCAAGATGCATGGCAATCTGTTCGATCCCACTTTTTGGCAGGGCATCCAACGTGACATCCAAGATGGTATTTTTCCGGACCTGTTCCCCTACCGCCGCAAGAAGCGTTTCATCCGTCAACACCCGGAATTATGAAACTGACCCTCGACGCCATCCTATTCGATTTTGATGGCACCCTTGCGCCGAATCTCGATCTACCGGATATGCGTCGACAAATCATTGCTTTGACTAAACAACATCGGGTCCCCGAGCACTACTTTGACGGTCGCTACATCGTTGAAGTGATCGATGCTGCTGCGGAATTCCTGCGCGGCAAAAGCGATTCTAGCGCCTCAACCTATTATGAAGCCGCCCACGCACTGATTCTCGACATTGAGCTCAACGCGGCTGCCCGCACCGATCCGTTTCCGGGCGTAGCCGAAATGTTAACAAGCTTACACACGAAAGGTATAAAAACAGGCATCGTTACGCGCAATTGCAGAGCTGCGGTACTGACCGTCTTCCCGGATCTACTCGAACATGTCGACGCCCTTCACGCGCGCGATGACACCGACTTCCTAAAGCCGGACAAGCGTCATATTCTGACTAATCTCACCTGTCTCAAGAGTGCACCCGACCGGGCGGCAATCGTAGGCGATGGTGCGCTTGACATGCATGTCGGCCGTACACTCGACATGACATGTATTGGTGTGCTGACCGGCAGCGCCGACCGGGAAACGCTTGTGGCCGCTGGTGCCGACATTGTTCTCGAGCGCTGCTTGGACTTGGCCGAACTGGACCTGTTTTCGTTGGGTTAGAGAGCCCTGTACGCCGACGGCATCTCCAATCCCGTCGGTGTAGTCTCTAGCGCGCTAGCGAAACGGTTGCATCAGCATTTGATCCAAACGCATGTCCCGCTTGGATCTGAATTGCTCCAAACCAATTTGCATCTTTTCGTGACCATCCTTCGGTTGATCGCGATACGTGCCCAACGCCCGATCCCACCAAGGCAGATTGAAGCCGAAATTCGTATTCAATTCTTCCTGCCGCACAGAATGATGCACTCTGTGCATATCCGGCGTCACAACAAACCAACGCAAGACCCGATCCAGCGGTAGCGCAAGCTTCATATTGCTATGGTTGAAAAGTGATGTCGCATTCAACAGTATTTCGAATGCAACGATCGCCATAACTGGGGGGGCAAGCAAGATTACGGCCACGACCTTGATCAGCATCGACACGAGAGCCTCGCCGGGATGAAATCTAATACCGCTGCTGACATCCAATTCGATGTCGGCGTGGTGCATTCGGTGCAGTCGCCACAATATGGGGACCGCGTGAAAAAGCCGGTGCTGTAGATAGATCACCAGGTCCAAAATAACGATCGAGCTGACGAGCGCCACCCACTCCGGGAGCGCTATCCAATTCATCAAGCCCCAGCCGTCTTCCTTTACGCTTACACCCATGCCCATGACAACGGCGAACTGCAACACCCCCCGATCCAACAAGGATACGCCAAGATTCGAAAACCAGCGGATCGCCTGCGGTGCAGTGCGTGCACGTCGCGGAGCGGCCAACTCCCACATCATCATGAGCAGGAGAACCGCCAAAAAAACGGCAAACCGAATCAGGTTCTCTGAATCGATAAGCTGCGACATCACCCGCTCATTATTCTCGAAAAGCGGAACGAATTAATCGTGCAAACTGCATCGCGGCACCTGTAAGGTTAAGAGTTACCGCAGCCAAAAAGGCCGGGGATTGCTGCCACAAAACGATGTTGGCTAGCTGTAAAAGGACAATGGAGATGAACAAAGTCGTGGTGAGTTGGTTCGCCAGCTTGTCTATGTCTTCATGCTCATGCAGATTGCTCTGAATTTTTCGGTGCGAGAGCCACAGCGAAACCCCGGTGAAAACAGCCCACAGCGCACTCATAAGGCGCCACGTCAACGGCCCATCGCCGGCGATCGAAAAGACGAGCAGGCCGAGCAACGAAAAGCCAGCGGCAGTCAGGCTTGCTTCCAATAAAAAGACGAGCCGCAGACGATCTCCGGGATGCCACGACCCTTGACTCCGACTACCAAAGGCAACCACGACGCCAGTAAAGCCAGCCAATGCGGTCGCGATCCCAGCAATGCCTATGAGGAGTTCAACGATATTCAGGGTGACTCTCACAGTTTTCTAGGACGGTCGCGAACCGGCCGCCGCCAGCAATCGTAAGTGCGCCAAAAAATCCCTACCAACGCCGCGTACATACTTAGGTTCCCTATGTCGAAACCGCCATGCCGACTACACCGTGGGCCTAATTTGTAGAGAACAAGCATAGCAACTATGCTATTTGAATAAAGACCATTCTTTTAACCGCGCTATGAGGAATGCAGTTGTTCAAGTTGGCAATGAAGCATGGTGGTATCGGCACTGCAATCACAATCGTATTAACCATAGCCTTCTTTTTCTTCGATATGATCTCACCTCAGTGGGTCGCGATTCTCGTCATGTTGGGTGTCCTCATATGGGGACAGCTTACCTATCGTCGAGAAAGCGACCTTGCAGTCTCTTACGGCGAGTCCTTCGGGCTGGCTGCTGGGCGCGCTGCTCGCGCTCATCACATCAATCTTCACTCGCAAAGCAGTGCCGGCCTAGCGATCAATATTGAACCGGCCCCCCCTGAGGTTAAGAAACGCTGAGTTTAAGCAAAGCTAAGGAGCAAACATTGAGAATCGCATACCTACTGGCTTGCATCACATGCATCGCCGCGTACCACACGAACGCCATCGAAATCAGCGGACCTGTTTCGCAAGGCGCACAAGGCGCGCCATTCGCTGCACCGACCATTGACGTCGAATCTCGAGGCTACGTTGTCGAGGAGTTTTTCCTGACGGGTGAAGCCCGTGCCTTTCGCATGGTCGACGACGGCGAACAGAGCACAGACGGGCTCTGGGCTACCGAACGCGAAACCGCGTCCAAACCGTTTACTACGCGAATCCTCGTGGTGCGTCCGCGGTCAAATTCAGAATTCAATGGGACGGTTGTCGTGCATTGGCAGAACGTCACCGCAGGCTACGAACTCGGCTCGGTGGCCGACACCGAGTACTTGCGCGGTTATGCGTGGGTCGGCGTGTCCGCCCAGAAAATTGGTGTCGATGGCTTCCCAGGCCCCGATGCTGCGGGCTTAAAGCAATGGGATACGGCCCGTTATGGCACGTTAAATCATCCCGGGGACGCCTACTCATTCGACATATTTTCTCAAGCCGGTGCTCTAGTCGGGCCAAATCGAAGCCATGACATTGATCCAATGGGTGGCCTTGAAGTACGCCGTCTGATCGCGGCCGGCGCTTCGCAGTCGGCACACCGTCTACGCACCTACATCAATGGTGTGCACTTACACGCCAAAGTTTTCGACGGATTCATCCCCTACATTGACTTTGCAGGCACGATTTCATTCGACGCAGACAAACGTGGCGAGCGGGGTGGGCGAAGCCAACCAACAAGCATACGCACAGATCTAGACGTTCCAGTTTTCGTAGTCAATTCAGAGACTGAAACCCAAGCCTATTTTTCCGCCCGCCAGCCCGACACCGAGAAATTTCGGTTCTGGGAAGTGGCTGGAACGTCACACGTAAGCATGCCTAGAGCGATCGCCGCTAACGCGCCGGGCTTGGATTCACCGAATTGGCTGTCGTTTGCGCCAGTTTACGATGCGGCACTGCGCCACATGCATATCTGGCTGACCAAAGGAACGCTACCGCCAACGGCACCCTTGATCGAAACAGCAAGCGACAATGGAACCATCCAACGCGACGCTCATGGCAATGCGCTGGGCGGCATACGGCTGCCCGATGTCGCGGTGCCTACGGCATCGCATAATGGCTTCGGTAGGCCGGTAGAGGGGGGTAGCCGGTTCGCATTCCTCTATGGCCGCGCGCAGGACTTCGCGCCTGCAGAGCTAACGACGCTATATCCGCGCCGACAGGACTTTCTCAATAAATACGATGCCGCATTGAGCAATGCGATCGACGCAGGCGTTGTTCTTGCCGAGGAGCGTCCGCGTCTGCAGGGCGAGGCCGCAACGTGGGCCCAGCAACATCTGCCATAAAGAAAGCAACACCTGGCTAAAGGCTCGCCTGCATGGCCTCGACCCAATAGTCTGGGTTCAACTCGCATAGACGTTGCTGGGTCTGCGCATCGGCCAGATTCGCGATCACTTGTGCATCATCATTCACGTTGCCCGTGTAGGAATCAGGAGTTTGACATGCCAGTAACACGGCCGCCTCAACATAGCTGTCAGGCGGTGGCAGCTCTAGATTTTGACCGGAGCCTCGCGGAACCTCCGCGAACAAGAATCCCGGTGTTTCAATCGCCGTGAGCGGCTTGAGAGAATTTGCGGTGATCCCCCGATCTTTGAGCTCCACTGCCAGGCCTTCAGTCATGGCTTCAACGGCCCGCTTCGTTCCACCGTAGGGTGAGCCACCTTGCGTTGCGCCAGATGAAATGTTGATTATGTTGCCGCTGCCTTGTGCCAACATCGTGGGCAACACGGCACGCACGCAATCAAATGCGCCATGCACATTCACCTGGAATATCAGCTTCCAGTGCTTCTGCAATATGTCCCAATTGTTCCCGGGTGGTTGAATCGCGGCATTGTTCATCAAGATGTCGATCCGACCAAACTGGCTCAACACCTCCTCGGTCATCGCCACAATTGATGCTGGATCCGCAACATTGCAGACAACTGGGATTGCCTCGCCGCCGGCTTCGCTGATCATTTCTGCCGTGTGGTAGATGGTGCCCGGTAGTCGTTTATCTTGTTCCGTCACGGTACGCGCAGCTACGACTACTTTGGCACCTTGCTCTGCATAGCCCAACGCGCAATATTGGCCGAGCCCACGGCTCGCGCCGGTAATGATCGCAACCTGACCGTCTAACCTTCCCGCCATCGCGTGTCCTCTAATTGGCATTTCATTGCGATTCTACACGATCGTTCTGTAGGAGCCGCTTCTTAAGGCTGTTGTAATCCGAGGGTGTTCCTACTTGTCTGGTGTCTTGCAGGTGCGACGTTAGTCATCAAGCAAGACCAAATGGTTGGGCAATTCGTCTTTGGCCGATGTCGCTGGCGCGACTTGCTGTAACAATGCGCCGCATTGCTCCACTGCTCGCAGGAACCCCCGCTCTACCTCGCCGGTAGACACATGGTGGGTAAATTCATCGACGATCGTCTGCCACTGGCTATCGTCAACATGAGCCGACACACCCTGATCGGCAAGTATCTCAACAAAGTGCTCCATCTCACTCACAAAGATGAGGACACCCATTGCCTTGTCTGTTCGGTGCAGGTTCTGCTCGAGAAATTGACGCCGTGCCAAGTTCTGCGCGCGATAGAAGCGAATTGCGCGAGGGATCAGCTTTGCCGTCACGGCTGGGATTCGGCCTAGCCCAGCGAATAGTACAAAAACTACAGATTGCGCGAGAAAGATATCCAACGGTTCCAACCAGAAAGGGCTGAATATCAATACCAAAGGAGTCGCCATGGCCATCAACGCAGCCCACAACGTCGGAATGTAGTAATAGTTGTCTGCTTTGCGCGCGAGAATAGTGACCAATTCAGCATCAGTCGTTTGCTCGACCGCTTGGATCGCAGCACTGATACGAGCGGTTGCATCTTGTGCTAGAAGTGCCATCACCAACCTCCCGAAGCGCCGCCGCCACCGAAGCTACCGCCACCAGCAAAACCTCCACCGCCGAAGCCCCCACTGCCCGAGCTCCAGCTGGTCGACGCGGGAACGATCCAAGCCCCGCGACCTCTGCCACCGCGTGAAGCCGCGATAATTATGATGAGCACAACGAAAAAGAGGATTACCCACACCGCGACAGCGGCCGAATCACCGAAGTCTTGCCTGCGCTCGGCGGTGTATTCACCCGCGATTGCGGCAAGCATCGCGTTAATGCCATCCTGGATGCCTAGCTCGAAGCGGCCTTGTTTGAACCGCGGGGTGATCTTATGGCGAATAATGTTCGCGGCAGTGGCGTCGGTCAGTGATCCTTCCAACCCACAACCCACTTCGATCCGCACTTTGCGCTCAGCGACAGCCACAATTAAGAGCGCGCCGTTGTTTTTCTCTTCCTGCCCGATGCCCCAGTGGCGTCCAAGTTCATAGCCGAACCCTTCGATCGAGTCGCCGTCGAGGTCAGTCAGCGTCACGACCACGACTTGATTCGTCGTGGCTTGTTCGTGATCGGCAAGCTGGTTGGTTAACTTGGCTTCAATCTCACTCGACAACAGTCCAGCCTGATCGACGACCCGTCCCGAGAAATTGGGAAATTCGGCAGCGTGGCCGTTTGCGGCAACTAGAATGCCGACGGCGATCAACGCGTGTAGCAAACCGTCCACGCTAACCTTCAAAAGGATACGGCAGGAGCTTGCTCGGCATTCTCGGTCGTCGCGACGCAGGTCTCGCGGATTTGCATCTCGCTATACATCATCGAATGCCATATCCGGTCCGGATAGGTACGAATCTCGCGGTTATAGGCTTCCACCGCTCCAATGTAATCACGCCGCGCCACCGCAATTAAATTTTCGTGCCTTCGAGCTGGCTTTGTAGAGTCACAAAGCTCTCGTTCGCTTTAAGATCCGGGTAGCGTTCGACGACAACCATGAGTCGCGATAGTGCCGAACTTAGCTGGGATTGTGTGCCTTCAAACGCTTGCAGCGCTTGCGGGTTGTTAATTAGGTCCGGCGTCGCTTGAATTGAACCCACCTTAGCGCGCGCTTCGGTGACCGCGATTAAGGTCTCCCGCTCGTGGCCGGCGACTCCCTTAACCGTGGCGACAAGGTTGGGCATCAAGTCTGCACGACGTTGATAGTGATTCTGCACCTGAGCCCAGCTTGCTTTGACCTTCTCATCGTAGCTGGGAATGTTGTTGATTCCACAGTCCGCGAGGACCGCAACAATTACCAATCCAAACGCTGCCCTTGCCCGATTAAGACGGTTCATTCGGCTCCCTACGGTAAGTTCACGGCATAGTATAACGTAGCAAACTGCAATCACGGTGGAGAACAATGGAAGTGCTCGAACACTGCAAGAGCAAAAAAAAGCAGTTAAATCAGCCAAGTACTTGGCTTCCGCAAGGCAAGACGTCAAAATACAAATAACGCTGATTTAGGGGCTCGATCATGCAGCATGTGACCAACGCACGAAACGAGATTACCCCGCTGTTGGACGAACTCATTAGCCAATTGGACACCGAAGGGTCCCAGACGCATTGCGCCCATTTTCATCGCATTCGCCGCCGCCTAAATCACGCAAGCGATCCATGGGACCTTGCGCCACCGATCATTGAACTATCTAGCTGCACTGCCATGGGCTTTCGATTCTCCTCAACGGCAGACGCGCTCGTCGAACGCATTCTTGAAAAAGCCTCCGAATTGGCGCGCGAGCTTGCCGGCGTAACGCCGCAGATCCACTAGGCCCTATGCCAGCAACAATCACGCACATATACCGTTACCCGGTTAAGAGCATGGGTGGCCATTCGCTAGCCTCCGTTGAGATGGGTGACAATGGCATCCCGGGAGACCGCAGCTGGGCGCTTAGAGACAACGAGCGGGGTGGTTTCAAGGTGGGCAAGCGCGTCGCTGCGGTGATGGGGCTATCTGCTAATTTGGTCGACGAACCGAAGCAAAACGAGCTCTCAGCAGAAGTCATGATTACCTTGGCCAATGGCAATCAGGTCAGCAGCAAAAGCCAAGACATCGACAACATCTTGAGTGGCGCCCTCGGGGTAAGCGTGTCCCTCTCCCCATTGGCACCCAAGGATCAACTCGACTATTACCGCCGTCGGCCGCCAGACCCAAATGCGGATGTGCAAGCGAGCCTGCGCGAAGTGTTTGCCAGAACCGATGACGAGCCGCTACCCGATCTGCGCGGGTTTCCACAGGAATTGTTTGAATATGAATCACCTCCGGGAACCTACTTCGATGCGTTTGAGTTATTGGTTGTGACCCAACAATCACTCGCGAGCTTAGCGGCACACAATGCGTCGTCACGATTCGACGTCCGACGCTTTCGCCCGAACATCGTCCTAGACGCCGACCAGAGTGGTTATCCAGAGGAGACGTGGGTCGGTAAGCTCGGCAGAATCGGCGACGCTGTGATCGAATTTGTCATGCCTTGCCCGCGCTGCGTGATGACCACACACGGCTTTGCCGACCTACCCAAAGACGCGAAAATCATGCGCTCATTAGTGCAGGCCAACGACGGTAATCTCGGAGTATACGCAAAGGTCAAGCATCCCGGAGCCATTCGCGTCGGTGATCGATTAGAGTTGACCTGAAATGCCAAAGGGTCGCTGTCTGTGTCGCGCCATCGAATTCGAGACCAATGTCGAGCCCGTTTTCGTCAGCCATTGTCATTGCGAGTCCTGCCGCCGCCAGACGGGTTCCATCGTAGCCACATTTGTAGGTTTCAAAAGCGAACAAGTGACAATCACCAAAGGTTCCGTCACCGAACACAACTCGTCACCAGACGTCTACCGGGGGTTTTGTGGCAACTGCGGGTCAGCGCTTTATTACCGGCAAAGCACCTGGGGCGAAACCCATCTCTACATCGGGGCGTATAACGAGCCGAGCCATTTTCAGGCCCGGAATCATGTGTTCTATGACGAACACATTGCGGGCTACGAACTGCACGACAACCTGGCGCGCTTCGGCCCATCTGGTCATCAACCGCTCCGCTGGGGCCCGTTGCCGACCGAGAATGTGCTGTTTCTTTGCACCGGCAACTCCGCCCGGAGCATTCTTGCCGAAGCGATCACAAACCGCATCGCGCGCGGTGGAATCCGCGCCTTTAGTGCGGGGTCACAGCCTATCGGTACGATTAAACCCGGAGCCACCGAGGAATTAGCAAAACGCGACTATCGCACCGCTCACCTACGCAGCAAATCCTGGGATGATTTTGTCGATGGGCCCAGCTTTCATTGGGTCATCACGCTTTGCAATAGCGCGGCCAACGAAGCATGTCCAGCGTTTGCCGGTAGTTACGAAACCCA
>Ga0114999_10005110_pt1 | contig 15560 bp, 14 predicted proteins | sample ArcticOcean_MG_C_3_FD_89820 | JGI IMG/M metagenome (GOLD analysis project Ga0114999, IMG submission 89820) | Marine microbial communities from western Arctic Ocean - ArcticOcean_MG_CB8_126 | ecosystem: Environmental > Aquatic > Marine > Oceanic | place: Arctic Ocean: Canada Basin | collected...
CCTTCGATCCCGATCCTGAATCTCTTGGCCGCGAAGCTGTTACCGATATCGGACGGCTCAATCCGGTCCGATTGGGAGTGCCGTCCGGTGGCATCTTCAATGGCGGAAATGATGTTGAAATTCACTCCTTGGCTCGGCCCGGAGACACACTCGTCGGGCAATGCATTCTTGCCGGGGCAATATACAGCGCGGACCATGCTCTCGGTCCGTCCGTCATGGTCTATACGCTCAATCGTTATGGGACCACGGCAGGCCGGGCACTCATCACCGAGCGCCAGATCATCGGCTATCGCGTGTTGGACGAGTAAGGCACGAAGTCTCAGCGACACTCGCAATCAATTACGGGCAGATCAGGCACGGGTGAATACTGGAAGAAATACGTCCTCGAATAAGGACTTGTTGTGCGCACCCTCCTCGCAGCCGTAACCGCATTCATGTTGTGCGCCACCCCCGTGGTGGCGGGGGATTTTGAGGATGCGGAGGCCGCTTACAAGGCGGGCGATTACCAGAAAGCCCTTCGGCTTTATAAGCCGCTTGCCGAGCAGGGGCATGCGGGGGCGCAGTTCGGCCTCGCTATTACGTACCTCGAAGGCCGAGGCGTGCCCGAGGCTAGCGAATACGGCTGTAATCCAAGGGGCGCAGCAACGCGCTGTCCATATACTGGACGTGAGACATCCATTGGCTCTTGATGAGCTGATTCAAAGACGGTTCTTTGTCCTGCGCTTCGCGCCACATTTGCCATTGCTCCAGCGACGAGAAGTGGCGCAACGCAACACTGCGCATCGACTTGCAGTTAGTGGTGCCGTCACCAATCACCGTATCAAACAAGCCGATTAGCTGGGCGCCGTCACGCTCCATTGCTGGTAACACGGCTTGTTTGTAGAACGCATGATGCTCCGCTGTTGCACCGACCCTAAAACGCAAGATACGTTGTTGGATATAGCCGCGCGGTTGGCCGCGAACTTCGTCGATAGCTGGCCATTCGGTGGGTAACGTTAGAGAGATATCAGCCAGACGGAGGATTGATGTGTTGACCTCGTCTAGGTGAGGGAAGAGGCTGCTTTGACGTGCCTCGGACAGCGCTTGATTGGCCCGCACCCGGTCCTGAAGCTCAGCCCAAGCGGTCAGGCTTTCAAACTGACGCAGTTGCCACACGGCACTACCCGTTTCCTGGCCCAAGTACAACTCCCAGGCACCGATCAGAACCGACCCGGCTGCATCCAGTGCATCCAACGCCGTAGCTTGAAACTGTTCGTGACGCTTTTCCAGGTTGCCAGCACGGGCGATGACGATTCGGTGTTGGTAGATCATGGGGCGTGCCTAGTACCTGTCGGCAGATTGATCAAGACATAAGGAGAGATAGAGTTTTGCAACTCGGGGTATCACTTCCACAAACGGATATTGGTGGCGACCCGTTGGTCGTCAAGGAATTTGCCACTACCGCAGAGGCGCTTGGTTTTAATCATCTAGCGACCTATGACCACGTGGTTGGAATCAATCCGCAAAGCCGGCCCGAGTGGCGCGGGCCGTATACCTCCGGTGACTGCTTTCACGACACTTTTGCTTTGTTTGGGTTTCTGACCACTTGTACGCAGAGCATTGAGCTAAGTACGCATGTCCTCATTCTCTCCCAACGCCAAACTGTGCTAGTTGCGAGGCAGGCCGCTTCGGTCGACGTGCTAAGCGGTGGACGGCTCCGTCTCGGTATCGGAGTGGGCTGGAATCCGGTCGAGTACGTTGCGCTTAACGAGACCTTCAACAACCGCGGTAAGCGGTCCGAGGAACAAGCCGCAGTGCTTAGGGCTCTGTGGACCGATCAGCACGTGAACTTCAAAGGCAAATGGCATGACATACCCGATGTCGGCCTCAACCCCATGCCCATTCAACGCCCTATTTCCTTGTGGTTTGGCGGCAACATTGAATACGTCGCATCCCGAATCGCGCAACACGGCGATGGTTGGATAACGCTTTTCCAATTGCCTGGAGACGATGCCAAGTCCGCACGGGATACGATGCTCGAGGCCGCCCAGAAAGCTGGCCGGAACCCCGACGACATTGGGCTCGACGCCTGGGTCTCAATGGGCAGCGGAACACCCGATGACTGGCGCGCGGAGTTTGCCGCGTGGAAAGAGCTTGGCGCTTCGCACATCACCTTGAACACGGCATTTAAAGCACGTCACCATCGGCGAATCACCGGAACCAACCTTGCGGAGCATCTCACCGCCATTGAGTCCTATCGAGATGCTGTGCAAGATCTGCTCTAGCTTCGCGGACAACGTCCTGTCGCGTCCACGCCTACCCATGGATAAACATTGCTAAGGCTCAGGGAAACGAGTTCGCGGAATTTACGCTCCGTTCCCATTTCCAAAAAAATATGCCGGCCGAACAGTTGGCCAAGGACCAAGAACTAGCAACCGAGTACTGGGAAAAGTATGTCGTTTCGCTCCAGAAGGACTAAAGTTTAGTAACTTTCCACCTCCAGATATACAGTCTGGGAACCGTGAGTTACTGTCTCAATGAGTTGGGTAAACTGGCATGAAATAGGGGTGAAGAATTAGGTGTGTGCTGTCACGGAAGTGTCGTCCAGTCACACGAAATCTTGCGTGCATTTATATCCAGCGCACTAGTATTTCGAACAGAAATTTGAGATTAACATATGGCTGATTTCTGCGGATTTTGTTGGTTTCTTCAGTCGCAAAATGCCAGAAGATGAGTTGTAGATCTGGGGGGCGTGGGTTAAAATTTCATCACGAATCTAAATTTATATCTTAAAATTAATAAGTTATGTGAACTGTTAAAATAAGAATTTTGCCCAAAAGTGCTATGGCTAGTATACGGCTAGTAGCGGTTCCCTGTCGGTAGCATCGTCGAAAGTTCAATGTAGGTAGCGCGTAGAAGCATGAATCCCCTACTGCGGAAGATTTTTGGACACGTAGCCCAGAGAGTTGCTACTGACCCTGTGGCAAGCCGCCAAATCGCCGAAGCAACCAAGAAGGTCGTCAAGGAAGCACGGGAAATTGTTAGTTCCGAGGACCCTGCGCGTATTGCTGGCCAAGCAGTGCGACGAACCTTGGAAAAACTAAAGCGTCGCGACCACTGATCTTCAACTGAGGTGGAATTTTATGCCTTCCGCTTACCGGTCGATAGCATTGTCGAAAGCTTGATAGCCCGCCGCCCAACCAGCTCGGCCCATGAGGGTCACGTCTCAGTGCCTATCCTATTCTTCATACGTCGCCCTCCCCATAGACCCGCCGCGAAATGTACGACAAGGGCTCCCAGCACGACGATCCCGCCGAGGACCGTCTCGCGGGGCGGTATTTCCCCGATGACCAGCCAGACCCAGAGCGGGCCGAGAAGGGCTTCCAGAAGCATGATCAGGCTCACTTCGGGTGCCGGCAGATAGCGGGGCCCAAGTGTGATCAGGCCAAAGGCCACGGGGACGACGACCAAACCGAGCAACAGAAGCAGGACGAGATCCCTGGCATCGATAGCTGACGGTGTCGCTGCCGGTAGTGTGGCGATTCCTCCGATCAACCCACCGAGCGACATGGCCGCCAGAGCATTGATTTGTCGGTCATGTCTGAGAATCACCAAGACTGCCGCCATTGCCGCTGTGGTGCCCAGAGCGCTGAGATCACCGACAAAGGCGCCGCCGTCCAGGCTACCGGAAAATATCACGGCGATGCCACAAAGCGTGACCAGCGAAGCGATCCAGGTTCGACGCGGCAGGGTTTCGCCGAAACAGGTCCGGCCCAAGATGGCCGCCACCAGCGGCATGGCGCTCAGGATGACAAGCGTGTTGGATACTGCCGTAAGCCTCACCGAATTGACGAACAGGATCGTACTTAAGGCATAGAATCCGCTGGTGAGGAGCCCAAGGGCGCCGAGTGCGCGGAACTGCGCTACTGTCCCGCCTCGTTCCCGCACTACGATATAGCCCCCGAGCGCAAGGGCCACTAGAAAGCCACGCGAGCACAGCAGCGTCCAGTGGTCGGTCTCGATCAGGCGGATCAGCAGTGTGTCTGGGCTCAGGACGATGACACCCACTGTGACCACCACCAGGCCGCGCGCACGGTCGGAATCCGCTGTCATAGCCGGGTAGTGCGGGTCGGTTCCCCAATTTTGGGAGCGAGCGTTCGGGTCGAGAGCATGAGGCAATGCTACCAGCGTAGTAAGCTACAGACCAACTTCCGCGGGGCGGTTTTTATTGGGCGTCTCGATCTCGATCAAAAGCAATTTTAAGAAGCTCGACAAATCACTCGATAAGCTCGGACGCAAGCAACTGCCGTTCGCCTTCGCCAAGACGTTGAACGAGACGATGAAGGCGGTCTCGAAGTACACGACGGCCCGCACCTACCCGCAATCGTTCGAGGCTCGGAACAAGGCGTTCTTTGAGGCGTCGATGTTCAAGGGCAACGCGGTGACGTGGGCCACCAAGTCTCGTCTTTCGGTGGTCGCCGAAGACCGCTTCGACCGAGGCAATCTTGAGCACCACGCACGTGGCGGTACCCGATTGGCGAAGGCTGGGTGGATCGCCATACCGACGCGATATGTGAAGTCCCGTCGCGGTGGGAGAGGTGCGCCCAAGAGGCTGCGCCCGCGTGCGGTGGTCGATAGTGCGAAGGGATATCTCGCCGAGGATACGATCTATCAACGGTACGGGGCGCGAGGTGCCAACCGCCGCAAGCTCTACATCCTGCGACGGTCGGTACGGATGAGAAAGCGGTTCCCGTTCTATGAGGATGCCGAGCGGATCACGAAGAAGGTTTCGCCGCAGTTATTTAAGCGGAACTTCCGCAAGGCTATTGAGACGGCACGTCGGTAACGTTCAGGGTGTCAACTCCACTGTACAGATGCCGTTGGCCTCCACCTGTAGGGCATGATTGAATTTGCTGCGGAAATTTTCAAACGCAACGATTGCGGTCAGTTCGACGATCACCGCTGGTTCGAAAAATTCTTCCCGCAGCTCAGCGAATAGACTGTCATCTACGTCGCGATGGCTCAAAGTAATGCAATCAGCATAGCTTAGAGCCAGTTTCTCACGGTTCGAGAAATGCGGGCTGTCAGCATAGTCGTTCATCTCGCCAAGCTGTTCTTCTGTCAAACCTTGTTGCATTCCACGGAACGCATTGATGTCTAGTCAGAACGGGCAGCCGTTCAATTTGGCGACTCGCATACAGATCAGCGAGCGCAAACCGTCTTCGATATGGCCAGCCTTCTCAATTCCCTCAGTCATCGCAATCTGACCTTCCATGATGGTCGGGCAGTAACCCATTTGCTTGGTTGGGTTGAGTACGAAACCGAACAGGTGCTCTTGCGCCACCATCTTCTCACGGACGGTGAGAGCTGCATTTTCCAGGGTCAATTCTGGTAATCGTGGCATGGAACCTCCTTTATCAGAGATATTGCGGGTCCTTCTAGGCCATTTTTACCACGGGTAATGCGCGACCCCGAATGTTTCCTAGCGACAGAATTTTTCGCCAAAGGATTTAAGTGTGAGCTATAGCACGGCGAAGATCGCCAAAGTCTTGGATTTGAGCCCCGAGCGCATACGGCAACTCGACAGGCAGGGCGTATTTAAAAAGGTTAATCAGCGCTGCGAGCTGGCCGACAGTGTCTACGATTACATTCATTTCCTACGCGAACGCGTCGGGGTCAACAAACCAGCGAGCGCCGAGAGCGAAGCGCGTCACAAGCTACGCCTAACAAGAGCACGGGCCGACATTGATTAAATTGTCGACTTGGTGGATTGCACCGACTGAAATTTCCGGAGATCGGGGTCTCGCAGAAATAAAGCCAAAATAGCGCAGCAGACTGGAACCGCGGTTAGAGCCAGCAGCATTGGGGTGTAACCCCCAAATATTTCCTGGGAAATTCCAAGCGCTATTGGGCCGAGAGAGGCACCCAGCACGCCAATCATTTGCCCAGTTCCCTGAATGCTGCCCAGATAGTGGAGGCCGAAATAGCGCGGCCACATGAAAGCGAACATCGTGATGGTCGCCACATTGTTGAGCCCGAACACCACGGCATAGACCAAAGCCGTCACGAAGCTCTCTACCTGAGTGGCGCTGATCAGGCTGACCGCCATTATCACCAGCGCAGCTGCGAACATCCAGGCCGTGCGAAAGTGATCGAGCATGCGCCCGATCAATGGGATGGTCAGGACCATGACTAGCGCCGAAACCGGAAACACGCGTACCGCGGTCTGCGCACTCAACCCGTGTGACTCGAATATTGAGACTTGGAAGAAATGTAGTGACGTCACCAACATGGAGAGTGAAAACAAGCCAGTTGCGATGATGTAGAAGGCCGAGGTCTGCAGCGCCTGCTTGAGCGTCAATCCGGCCTCGGTGTCTGAGGCGTCCGGCGCGGTTTCCGCCCCACGGGACTCCATACCTTGTAGTGCTTCTTCCGACCCACTTGTTTTGAGCGCAGCTACGGTTTCACCGTCTGGCAACAGGCCGACGTCTTCTGGCCGATTGACGACAAAGAAGCAGGAGTGGAAGGGCGTCTCGTGAACATCAAGTGGGTGCGCCGCCTGATGCGGCTGATGGGTCTGATGCCGATCTACCGGCGGCCGCGGACCAGCATTCCCGCCAAGGGGCACAAGTTGTACCCGTATCTGCTGCGGGGCGTCCGCATCGACCGGCCCAACCAGGTGTGGTGCGCCGATATCACCTACATCCCACTGGCGAAGGGCTTCCTCTATCTGGTGGCGATCATGGACTGGTGGAGCCGCAAGGTCCTGGCCTGGCGACTGTCGAACACGATGGACGTGCAGTTATGCGTTGATGCGCTGGATGACGCGTTGAGCCGATATGACCCGTCAGAGATCTTCAACACGGACCAGGGCAGCCAGTTCACCTCGTGGGTGTCGACGCAACGCCTGAAGGAGGGCGGTGTGCGTATCTCGATGGACGGGCGCGGCAGGTTCCTCGACAACACCTTCATTGAGAGGCTATGCCGCTCGCTGAAGTACGACTGCATCCACCTGTACGCCTTCTCGGGCAGACGGGAGGCCCGCCAGGGGATTGGCGACTGGATGCTCTTCTACAACCATCGCCGCACTCATGCCGCGCATGGCGGCGAGACGCCGGTCGGTGTATATCGAGAAAGGCTGTCGGCCTCCGGCCCGGGCTTACGCCCGGACCTCCACCCGACAGCTAAAGCAGCGTAACGAAGAATTTATGAAACCCGACAGGCAGACCCGAACTGTAGTTTAAATTACACCCGAAACTGTCCAACGATTGGGGAGTAGCTCAATTCGAAGACTTAAGAAACATCCAGGACTGCAGCACCAAGTTAGGCTTCAGACAACGGAAATTTCCCAAGCTGAAAGAATGGGCCTAACAAATATTCCATGATAGACCTATCTCCCAGTATTATGTATGAAATTACTTCCATTCCAGGGAAAAGGGGGTACGTTTTATCTTCATTTTCGAATTTGTATTTCTCTATCTCTATATATATTTCATACACGGGCGCCATATTTTCTCGTTTTGTAGTATCTTGAAGAATATCAACGACTCGGCCTTTTATATTTTGAAACTCTCGAGAAATATCCGTCGCCAATCCCACTGTAACCTTACTTCCATGATCAATATAGCCTCTTTCATTTGTCCCTACCGTTGCTCGGATCATTAATTTGGCATTTGTGGGAATTATCTCAACCACGGTAGCACCCGCAGGAATAACACCCCCAATGGTAGGGAAGTAAACTTTCTGAATCTTACCAGTTATCGGTGCTTTAATATCCATTCTACTCAGAGATTCTATAATCTTGTTGTACCTCTCCGTCACTCTTTTCTCAGCTAAATTAACTTCTGCTAATTCAGTAATTATATCGTCTTTATTTGTTCTATTGACCGATTTTATACGAGCCTCGGCTTCTTCAACCATGCGATGAAGACGTAATATTTTTTTCTCGTCTTGCAGTATTAAACCACCGATGTATGCTGTTTCTCTTTCCAATTCAAGATGGTTATACCTAGTTGAAATCTTTTTCTTAAGAAGATTTAAACTAATATCGAGTTGCTTATTTAGAATCGATGATACTTCACGATGCGTAGACACGCGAATTTGTGTTTCCTGAACTTCCATCTTGCGCTGCTCCAGTACTGACTGAAGAACAGAGATTAAGGTTTCTACCTTAATCTTTCGACTATTAAATCTAGAAATCCCTTCTTTAACCAGGTCTGGAAAACGTGTCTTTTGAAAATTAGAAAATTTAGGAGTTGACGCCCCATCTAGTTCTGCTTTTAACCGTATATAATTTATCCTGTGGCCAAAGAGCAGACTCTCAAGTTCGTTAACGTCAGTCCTTAGAGCTATTTCATTTAATCCGACAACGCTTTGACCCACATTTACGATATCTCCAATTTTGACATGTATTTTTTCGACAATTCCACCTTCGAAATGTTGAACTTTCGCAAGTTGAATATCTGTGACAATAATACCTTTAGCTTCGACGACAACATCTAAACGCCCTAAAATCAATAGACAAACAAACGCCAACAGTACGAAAGATATCACAAGTGTTATCGATCTTGAGGGTCTATTTTTCATTTTTATTTAATTTCTTGTGTATACTTGATGAGTTGATTCATCATGATTTTCATCATACCGACTCAAGTCTATAAAATGTGTTCCACCTCTAATAATTTCAGCGTCATCTGTAACGCAAACGATAATTTTTCCTGCCTGAGATAATTCATTCATTACCTTATAAAGAACATTCCGTGCTGTAGAATTCAATGCGGCGGAGGGATTATCAAGAATAACTATTTTACCATCAGTAATTAAAGCTAAAGCCAACTTGATTAACCCACTCACAGAACTATTACCGAAAATTAATGAAGAGTTACTCGGCTGTTCTAATATGTCTGGCACAGCCTTCAATAATGAGTTAAGGCCAACCATTTCCAGACATTTTATTATTTCTTTGTCACTAACATTTGACAACCGGTTAATAAAAACACGTCGAAGACTACCAGGATATAGATCGTCCCCTTCGTTTCTATAGGAAATTTGTTTACGCCACCATATAGTATTAATTGATTGCAGTGGAATATCATCAACATATATATCTCCCGAAAGCGGAATAAGGTCACCATACAATATATTAAGCAGGGTTGATTTTCCGCTACCACTAGCACCTTTGATAATTAATATGTCTCCGAACTTAAGGCTTATATTTATTGGACTGAATAATAATGTTGATTGGCCAAAATAAGAGAAAGATAAATTTTTAACACTTACCTTTGTAAATTCTTGACTGGGAATAATTTGACTTTCAGCACGCTCCTGTAAATTATTCAAAATACTGAACGCCTTGAAAAATTGCGCAGTTGACATAATGCTTTCATATAATCCTGAAATAGCACTAATAGGAGCTAATGCTCTGACAGCTAATATATTTATACCTATTAACTCTCCGATATTTAAACTTCCTAATACTACCCAATATGAGCCGGCACCGATGGTAACAACTGTCAGTATGGCTGTTGCAAATCGTGTATTGACGCGAGCTTTGTGTTTTTGCCAGGCCAATTCCGATTGTGCGTCAGCCCAGGAAACATTCTCTTCAGTATACTTCACACATACATCTTCTACAGCACAACTGAGACGTGCATCGATTGTATAATTGGAAAAATATTTTATATTTGGGACCATACGATCTGAAATAAAAGAATATTCTTCAGAAACAGATTTCAACTTCCTTCGGGAAATATGCATTAAAATTACGTATGATATACAAAATGAAAATACTAATAAGGCAAGGTTTTCATTAATTAAAAATATAAGCCATATAAAAAATAACATGAAAGGCACATCTAGCATGTGTCCTATATTATCCGGTGAAAATCTAGATCTGACGTCGTTTATTCCCCGAAGAAGTCGTTCTTTATCCCCTAATGTCAGGGAATAAATTCTATTATCTCCGGAGCACAAAATTTTATGTATTATTAAATAATCAATATCCTCAAATATTACCATTCCCAATTTATCTGAGTACATGAATCTTAAATTTCGGAAACACAACTCCAATACTATGCAAAAGACCGCACCTGCTGTTAATAAAATTAAAGTATTGTGGTTTCCGTAATTTAGATACTTTCCAAATATCAATATGACAAAAATAGGCGTGGAGATAGATAGAATATTAATTATAAATGATGTGAAAAAAAGCGGTACCAATAACCCTGAATTCAAAGAATACGTCAGAATTTGTTTTATGAAATATGTTAATTTTGTATTTTGCACTTAATTCTTAAATTATACTGCTATCAGAAATTGTGTCAGAGTCAAAAACTCCTATGAGGGATAGTTCATTTGAGTAATCTTCCTCTGCAGTAGTCCCCTCTTGATATAAGACCATTACCGAGTCGGTTAGACTATGTAGTATGAGCAATATCTCTGCATTAGCGTCGGCCGCTAGGACTGCGCCGCCCGATGACGATAGACCTGTTAAATTTGTTGAAGGATCTCTACTCTCTAAAAGCGTCTCAACATTGGAAAGTATCGCAGTCTCTGTGGACTGGGATGCATCAATTGGCAGACTTGAAAATGTAAAGTCAATAACGCCGTTCTTGTCCGTCCTGATGTGATCATTTCTGAACCCCTGAGAACTTATTCTGGTTATTGCCAAATCATCGGATACATTAATTGTAGTGCCGTTCCCTGAAACCAACGTGGATTTGTATTCTAAGACGTCTTCACCTCCGAAATTTCCTAAAATTTCAAAGGTTCCGAAGTTCGTATTTTTGTTAAAACCTATAGTGCTTGGTAAATTTGATGAGTTAGCCGCCAATTGGACACCAGATAATGTGGTGTTTGAAAAGTCGAAGGAAGGTGTGCTTTGAGAATTGAAGTCACTTTCCCGTAGAACAACCCGATGCGGACCTTGCTCAGTTATCTGAGAGTGCAAGACGCCCGATATTGTGAAAGACGTTACATTTATGACACCCGTTTCCGAGCCAATAAAAAGTACAAATTGCCGTTCAGCATTAGACATTTCTATTTGGTTAATTCCGTTAAACGTAAATTGATCCTCCACCTGAAAGGCACTGTCTCTAAATACCACCTTGTCGTTGGTCCCATCGCCAATGATTTCTACCCCAACACCGACATTGTCGATTCGGAAGGCGTCCCGAACAGAAAATGTGACACCATTGGGACTTCCGCCACGTAAATCTATTACTTCGAGCGTTGTAAATTCAAAATCATTATCAGTAATAAGCGTAGCAATAGATGTTGAAGTAACAACCAAACTATCTCTACCGTCACCCCCGGAGATATTTGTACGGGCGGATAAGTTGGTTTCAGCGTTTATTTGAATGCTATCATCGCCAGCACCGCCAATGATGGTGTCCTCACCATCGCCTGGAATGAATATATCATTGCCTCCACGACCACTTAGTATATCTCGTGCTGCGGTACCCACTAACGTACGTCCCGTATTGTCTAAGCCATCTGTAATTTGAACACCAAAAAAATCAGAGCCAAAACGAGTAGCCTCTAGGGTCGTTACTCCTGAACCTATTGTTGTGTTACTAAGGTTAAGATTACTACCAATCGACTTGATAGTAACATTGGTTGTCAACCCTGGTGTTTCTATTTCTTCAAGCGCGAAGAAAAAGTTTCGAAAAGAAGACACCGTGGTATTGCTCGGAATTACAGATATTTTTTCAATACCCGCAACCGTGACAAAGTCTAATACAAATACCTGATTTTCAGCACTAGATGCAGTCCCAAACTGAATGACATCGCTTCCATCGCCCCCATTTATAGTGACATTCAGAGCATGAGCAGGAACATTAATTATAAAGAGATCGTTGCCACCTTCACCAAAACTGGCGTCGTTGGTTGAACTTGAAATGATTACATCATCGCCCGGCCCAGCTCGAATAATGTCTTGCCCGAGCCCCAGACCGAACGTATCAACAGTCCCGGTGATAGTGTCTGAACCCGCGCCACCAGTTATTATCGAGCCAAATACAAGGGTATTGTCTAAATCGATCGATATTGACCCAGCCTGAATATCGATTGCTGTAGTGCCGTCACCACTTAGGTCTAAGGTGTCATTTTGACCAGTTCCTATAAGTGCAAAACCTAATCCGGCTTCTTGATTCGGTAAAAGTAATCTCTGCGTAGTGCCCGCCGTATCCTGTAAAAATATTTGCTCTATTACGGGTGATGCTACAGTACCCGCAAGAGTAACAGTTCCTGAGATCTGCCCGTCAAAAGTCGAAAGGGTCATTTTGTTTGCAACAGAATCAAAGGACAAAAATATATTATTCAAGCCAGTGAAAGTGACCTCATCCACCCCCCCAAGATCCCCAATAAAGTCGTTGCCCCCTAGGGAGGTACCTTGTCGCATAACGAAGCTTGTTGTTTGGTTACTGCCAAATACGACGTCGTCGCCTGTTGTCAAAACAATTACGTCCTCAAACTCGTCAATAGTGTTTTGACTTAGATTGAGTTCGCTTTCGAGATCTGCCAGTACAGATCCAATTAGTGTCGAGGCTTCTATAAAGGGGTCAAACCCTTGTGCAAAGGGGCTGTTCGCTATGAAATCAAACGTTCTCCAGTCGGTTGTTTGTTCGTCTGGTCGAAAGGATTCATGAAGAGTGCTAAATGCGTCATCTATGGACAACCCCGATGCGAGAGCATCCGTGAAGATTTGCCCTTCAGCACTTTGTCCGCTAGATGTTTGGGATAATATGGAAGCAAATGCAGTATTGTCCGAAGTAGTTGCCTCATCGGAGAACGCTGAATCAAATACCCCGTAGACGGCCTCCCTTGCGGCATCAAGGGCTCGGACGTCCCCCCCTCCTACCTCGACGACCTGTTGGACTATGTCCTTAACTTCAACATCCTGACCATCGCCAGGTTCCCTTACAATGCGTTCAATCTCGCCTCTAGCCACCTGAACCTCTGCCTCTCCGGGTCCGCGGCGGCTCCCATATTCAATGTCTTCGGTCTCTCTTGCTGCATCCAGAGCTTCCCCTTCTGGCACACCTTCAGCAACAGCCAACTCAAATACTTCTGTTTCTCCAACAGCCTCCGCTGCAGCTTTTAATGCTTCCTCTTCAGTTTCCCCAGATTCAATTGCCTCTTCATAAGCATCCCTGGCCCGCTCAGCTTCAGAGTTTGGGCGGTCTCCCTCTCCCAACTGGTTTTCATCACCCGGCTCGCCTTCGTCATCGCCCCGCTCAGGTTCCTCGGTCGGTGCATCATCCTCAACACGCGCTTCCTCGCCAGCGTTAGCAACCTCGGCAGATGTCTCCGCCTGAGGATCAGCTTCTGGGTCTTCAGACGCCTCCTCATCTTCGCCTTCTTCGCCTTCTTCGCCTTCTTCGCCTTCTTCGCCTTCTTCGCCTTCTTCGCCTTCTTCGCCTTCTAAATTTTTCGCATCCTCTTCCTGGTCTGAAGCCTCCTCCTCAGCCTCTTGTCCCTGATTTTCACTTTCTTCGGTGCCTTCGTCCGGTTGGCTAGCAGAGTCCTCACTGCTCTCCGTTTCAGTCTGAGGGCTCGTTATTACCTGAGTGTTCACAATGTTAATAGCGCTAGTACCATAAAGATCTTGAACAGCACTTTCCGGTATCACTTGTGGATAGGACGGGGCGCTAAATGCACTATTAAGGGTAGTCGTCTGGAACGCCTGATTCAGTACCTGAAAACCTTCAGTGTTCCGTACGCTAATCTCTCCCACCGTACCATCTTGCTCAGGAAGAAGAGTTATCGTGTTTTCGTCACCCTCTACTGCCGCTTGACCGACTACCTTTGTTCCACGAACCCCAATAGTTGCAACCGGCGTCTTGAGCACCATTGCGTCAGGGCTCATATGCGCAATCTCACCAGATACAAAACTAAAAACACCCTGAACAACACTAATCACCGAAGTTCCCTCATTCTCCGATGGGTTATAAATTAATTCATCAATTACCATCCGACCACTCTCGCCAAGGGCGAAACTCGTATCATCTATAAAAATAATTCCGATAGCTCCGCCCTTACTAGTCGTAATAACATCGTCCTGATGGACTCCCGAACCCTCCTCAACCAAGACCGTCGTTCCATCAGCCCGCGTAATGGAAACCTCACCCTCAATAGTAGTAATTTCACCAATTAAATTATTCTGTATCGCGTCAACACTTGTAGCTCCTGAGAGCTGTGCAAATTTTCCAGGTGTTGGCGAGCCGGCTAGCCTATTGGCAAGGCTTCCGTTTATTACCGAACCACCATCGCTTGATAACAAATCTGGCGGAGACTCAAAACGAAAATAATCCTTGAGAAGGACGGCCTCGCCATCAAGGCTTAAAAGCAGATCTGGGCCCAGTCGGTCAAAAGATGCGCTTAGTAAAAAATTATCACCAGGAATTGGAACTAACCTGGTTCCCTCAGCGATATCGATGTTATGCGATGCTGGTAGATTCTGTACCCCAGGCTCAAAACCAAATCTTTGCATAATCCGAGATCCAGACCTTCCACGCCAAACCGTTTACCGTTCCGTCACCGCGCCGACGGACGAACGACCAGACAGCCGAGTTTTCGTTGCTGAAGCTTGTTGCACATCGCCCGTGCCGCACCTGGCCCGTCGAGTGGACCCACCTGAAGCCGGTAATAGATCTCCTTCTTGCCCAGATCGGCACGAACGATCAGATGGTCGAGCGAGCCCAACAGCGACTCTTCGCGCGTGCTGAACCGGTCCCAGTCGCCCTCTGCAGCTTCAGCACTACGATAGGTCCCGAGCTGGATCCTAAAAACCGCCACCGCCGTTCGCTGCACCGATGGTTTTTCAGCTTGAGGTGCCGCACCTTGGGTCGAAGCCTTTGGCACGGGCGGCGGAAGCTTCCTTGCCGCGCTTTCCTCAACCGCCGTGTTCGCTGAGGCTAATTCCGATTCACTGGTCCCGGTTTCCGTGACTTTTGGTAGTGGCGGCACCGGAATCGTGGAGGTACCAGACGACTTCTCGCTCTTACTCGTTGCGGCCAGAAATTGTTCTTTCGGTGCGGGCCGCTCAGCTTCAGGCCTTAAGGTCGTTTCCTCTTGACCGGTGGTTTCGCTACCAGCCAGTTCTAAATATAAACTTAATTTATTAACAAGTCCAAGAAGTCTAAATCCTGATAATTTTTGAAATGACTTTGCAATATAATAATCTGAGGCGGCATTTATTTCGGACGTTTCACCTGTCAACACATCTAGAAGACTTCTATTTCCAAGGGACTGTTCTTGCCGAGCCAATTCAAGAAATTTTCCAGAGACGTCAAGCTGACTTTCTAAAAATTCCAAATTTTTTGATAAATATTTATATTCACCCCATGCGCTCTTAACACTTCGTTCTAATGTTATTTTAGCCTGAATATCCCTAAACATACCTGCCTCAGCATTTTTCGCGGAAGATCTATACAAATAAATACCGGATCCCCCTACATTAAATCTATAAGATAATTGTAATTTCGCGGACAAATCTCTTTCAAATCCAAGAGCCCCAGAAAAATCTTTTTTCCATTTACCGTTAAAAATAGCACTTACGGTTGGATATAATTGTGTAACCC
>Ga0114999_10005111_pt1 | contig 15560 bp, 17 predicted proteins | sample ArcticOcean_MG_C_3_FD_89820 | JGI IMG/M metagenome (GOLD analysis project Ga0114999, IMG submission 89820) | Marine microbial communities from western Arctic Ocean - ArcticOcean_MG_CB8_126 | ecosystem: Environmental > Aquatic > Marine > Oceanic | place: Arctic Ocean: Canada Basin | collected...
CCATATTAAAAATATAGGTAGGGGCCACATACCCTCACCTTCTTTAAAATTATTTTTTACATTTACAATATCTCTACAACATGGATTTCGTGTACATCCATCACGATACTTATCAATTGTAATATGTCTTTCTGGACTATATAATTCTTTCGAATTAGTCCAGATATGATCTCCAACATTAAGTCTTAAATTATATCCAAACATTGTTTATAAATTCTTAAAGATTCTTCTGGAATTTCATCTAAAATCATTAAATATTTTGTATATTCTACAAATTCTTCTATTCTATGCTTATCATATGTACCAGAATTAAATATTTTTTCTACAAATTCTTTATGTGTATCATTATAAAATGGCATTTGCATTATATCATTTTTTATATCATCTGGTAAATAAGCAACGTTTAATTTTTCTGGTGAATAGCAATTTCTTAGATCAAGAATAATATCATTTTCTTTTGCCCACTTCATTGAATCATAGACATTAAATATATTATAAGGTTGCATTACAAACATTATTCTCAATCCAGTCAAATATGGGGGTCTCAGCTTATAGTCAGGATTTCCGTTTCTTTCAAATTTACTTTGATCAAACCAATCTTTCCATTTTTTCAAATTTCTTTCAAATCTACTTATCTTTAAACCCTTACGACAAAATTCTCCAACTTCTCCTACTCCATCCAAACTTAAATATATTAAAACATTATCACTTCTTTCTACAAAATTAAAAAACTCTGATTTAGGAAATACAGAATTATTCGTAGCCATTGTAAACAATTTTGCTGATCTATCTTCAAAAAAATCTTCATTATACTCTGACATTATGAATGGTTCTCCACCAGAAATTGTCATCAAATCAAGATCATTCACCCCATCAAGCATATAAGAGTTGGTGGGTTTATTATTTTTTATCTGCATTGGTTCTTTTTCCCACATACTACTAGCACTAGAATTACAAATAGTGCATCTAAAATTACATTTATTTGAAGGATAAATCTCTACTTCTTTAAGTTGTGGTCTATGACTGACTTCATGACAAGAGTTAATGCTTTGACGGAGACTCATTAAACCAATAGATTCTAAATGATAACAATATCTGCATCCATCAAGAAACTTTCCATCAATCATTTTTTGACGAAGAGTTTGCATTTCTTCACCTTCAAATGCTTCAGCCAATGTTTTATATTTTCCGTCTGGAATAAATACTTGCTTTTTAATATCAGAACCATCTCCAGTTAATTCACCATAATGTGTGCAAGTATTTAAATTTCCACCCCACCATTGAGTCATTCTAACAAATGGACTCATACAAAATGTAGACATTCTTCGGGCACCTTTACAAACGTGTTTAAATATTTTGTATATTGTTGAAATTTTTCATAAGTTGTCTCTGAATATTCTCCTTTATTTAAAACATCTAATACAAATTCTTTATGATTATTATCATAAAACTTAGATTCTCTTATGTTATCTTTAAATCTATCGGGCAAATATGCAGGACACAAATAATTAGGCTCAAATGCAGTTGTTAACATAACACGATCTCTCATGTTGAATTTTTCAATATATTCTAATGTTTTTGTTACATTAAAAACATTATAGTTACTCAAAACAAAATTTATCCAAGGACCTTCATGTCTAGAAGTCACATCATAAGTTCTATCAGAGAAAAATTCTAACCATCGTATAAAGATTTTACGCCAAACTCTTTCTTTCCACCCCAAACGACAGAATTCACCCACTTCACCTATACCATCTAATGAAATTCCTATACAAACGTTTTTTAATTTAGATAAAAATTTCATCCATCTATCACTAGGAAACGCTGAACAATTAGTAACCATTTGAAACCAAACATCTTCATCCGTCTTACTCTCTATTAAATCCCAAAAATCATCAGTATAATAAGGATCAATAGTTGGTTCACCTCCCATTATGGTTATTTGTTTTAAATTATTAATACCAGACAATTCGGTGGAGAGTTTGTGGGAAATTTGACTATCTACAAATCTAAATTCTTTATTTCTAGATTCCCAACCTGAAGAGGCAGATTCGTCACAAGTGACACAAATAAAATTACATTTATTAGATGCCGCAAAATCTAATTCACGTAACTTTGTAGATGGGGGCTCAGGATATCTTTCGTTTATGTCTTGTCGGCAAGAATATTGATTAGACTCATCATAAAAATAACACCACTCACACTCTGATCTTCGTTTACCATCTCTCATTTCTTGACGAATAATTTCCATTTCGTCACTTAGAAATGCAACTTCAATAGTAGGATAAATATTTTTTAAAGGTGGGTGATATACACAAGTTCTCAGATCACCATTAGATGACCTGGTCATTCGGGTAAATGGAGATGCACAAAAATATTGTTTATTCAAAACTGGGTATTGTCTACTGTCACACCTAAATCTGTTATTGCTGTAAAAAATGCATCAGAAAATGTAGCAGTCTTTGATGCTGTAATAGCCGCCTTTAGATCATCTTCATAATAATTCATACCAACTCCCCATCCACTGAAGATACTAGGTTCAAAATTTAATGACATACCTCTTGTCTCATACATTAAATATTCAAAATCTTTATCATTTGTTATTGTTTCATCAGGATAAGTTGTCCAAATATCATCGACACCTTCACTAACTGCCCAAGCATCAAATTTGGTTTTATCAGAAACATCCAATGCATTAAAAGCATCCTCATCTGCAAATTTTTTATATCCGAGTTCTAAACTTGCTCTCATTTCCCGCATTAAATCATCTGCAATTGTAATCGGTCTAATTTTTACATCAAAATCTGCCAATGGACCATATCTAGAAATATTAAATGGATCTGGAAATGTTGTATGATCCGGATGTTCGGTAAGATAATCTGTATGTTGACTAATCATTTTACTTTCATTATCATACATGTATATCATACTATATTCTTTTGACTCTGTATTAAAATAAACAAATTTAGTGACTGGATCACCTTGATTGTTAAATTGTAAATTATCTTCTCTTTTTGAAAGGATTAATTGTTCTATATCAAAACCATCACTTACATCAGAGTCTATTGCGTATTTTACTATATTAATAAGACCTATCATTCGTATTCTCTATTTTAACGTTTAATTGCTTAGTCCAATATTGTGTCATTTTTAAACATTCGTCAATATCTATATCCCAAATTACCTGTTTTACATCATAAACATAATCTTTTTCTCTAAACTTTAACCATTTATTTTTTGAACGTTGAACTAATCTGGTAATTGGCGAATCTTCATTCGTTGTTATTACAATATTAATGTTATTATTTATTTGTTTACAATAATTAACAGAAATTCCCGCCATTATATTTGAAAAAAACTTTTCTTCTAAAAATTCTCCCCAACATCTAGGTCTATATTTTGTTGTCGATGCTCTGGTTAATATTCTAAATGTATTTGGAATAAATTCACTTACATCATCAATTCCAGATATCATTGCTAATTTATCATTATTAAAAAACATTAAACATTTCAACATTCTTTCTATATTTAAATATTGAATATCATAATTAAGTTTCTTCCGTTTCCAATAAGGAATAAATTTTTCTATTTCTTTATAATCACTATAACGAAAATCTCTAACTAAAATGCTCATGCATGATATGTAACTTCAATATTTTTATTCTTTTTTAAGGTTGGAAACATAAAATCTTCAATATGATGTTCTCGTCTATCTCTTGTCTTATCGGCATAACCAACACCCATAAGTAAAATAGGCGTTTCACCTAAAACTTCTTTAACTGCTTTAGAATCCATACACTTACAACATCCTGTAGCATAACCAAGTTGTGTAGCAACAACATTTACATATCCTGCCGCTATACCAATAGCCATCGATCTATCTTCTGACCAATCATCATCCTCTTGTCTTTGGAGCAATGTATCTTCATTTTTAGTAAATGCCAATAACAATTGCCCTAAAACTTGAGGATTCGTATACATTTCACCTTCTTCTTGTCGATTTTCATCATATGCATTTTCCATTCTCTTTTCTGAATCATAATCAGAATAAATTGGACCAAATCCCTTAGTGTTTTCATGTATTTTTTCAATCTTCTCCCTGTCTTCAATAACATGCAACTTAAAATAATTTAAATTTTGCTTTGAAGGGCAGTTTGTGGCAGATTCCACAATCAACTTTTTATCTTCTTCTGGTATTTGCTTATTTAAATCCCAGTTTCTTTGACATTTTTGAGATTCATGTATAGTCTCTTTTAACATTTTACGAAATGAACCGTGATACATATTATTTTCCTTTCTTACTGTATTTATATTTAGTCAATAAGTTGCCGCTCTTATAATTTTATTCATTTTATTGACTTTAATCTTTTCAACCCGCTTTATATAAACAGGAGAATCTTTATACCATTCATTAACAAGAGGGGGTATTGTTTTCTGATCTTCATCTCCATCATAATATAACCAAACCTTATCTTTTTTAACTGTCAACATACATCGATTAACATTTGTATTATCTAAAATATATTTTTCAATTGTTTCGGGCTGTATACGTGAACAATTTAAAGCAAGAATGTTTTTTTTGCGCCCAACAACTTTTAAATTATCATTTACTATATCTCCAGACTGCCAAAATTGATTTTGTATATTCCATTTCACAAATAATTCTTTTTCTTCAACATAATGTTCTATTAATGGTGATAAATTTTGACCTATTTGTTTTTCATCTTCTGAATCTGAAATTGCAGGAGGAACTTCAGTCGAACCATATAAATGATGAAATTTTATAGCACCTTTAGATAACACATCATCTTTAATTCCTTCTGGTACAATATCTGCGCCACAAGATATAGTCATACCTGTAAAATTAAAGGTTATCCATTTAGTTGTTTTCTTTAATACCCTATAAACTGCAGGTAATATGAATGCGTGTGTGGCTTCTTTTATCTCATCAAGATAGTCATATGGGTTGAACGCCCTAACTTTTAACTTACAACCTGATATCAATGCAGGAAGAACTGATAAAACTGGATATCCAATAGATGCGGCAGGCAAAGACATATTAACAATATAATCATGTTTAGCATAATTATTATATCGACAATTCTCTTCAGCAACCATTTTCATAAGTTCATAAGAATGAACTATTTTTTTTGGTTTACCCGTAGAACCAGAAGTATAATATACAAAATCTTCTTTTCTTTCAAACTTTCGTATTATATCTTCTGTTTCTTCTTTATAATCTATTGCTTCAATGTTTTGGTGCATAATGTTCCGTTTTATTTAAATATATTCCCATTTGACACCAAATACCATCAGGAAACATCCATTGATAAGAACCAGTATATTTTTGATAGTTGTCCCAGATAAATTTATCATCAGCACCTTTTTGCGAATCAATCCAAAATTGAGAATCTTTTCTACTGCTCAATGTATAATGAGCCAATTGAAATCTAAGACCATCATTCCATATTCTTCTCATTATACGATTATATGATTTCTTACTATATCCTCGTTTTATTGTATTTGCTAATTGAGTAATACCACTTTGAGTCATAAACAATGCAGTTGCTTCAAGAGGATCTACAAAACCAGAAGATGTTCCTATAGCAACTACATTATCAGACCAAGGATTTTGTAAAATCATTGGATCCCATTTGATAAATCTTTCTTGTGAGAACATCGGTTTTCTATCAAGATCCTTATAAATTTCCCGAAACTCTTTGAGTACTTCCTCTTTATTAACATAACGAGATGCAAATATATAACCCATACCCACACGATTCTGTAAATTGACTTCAAACGTCCAACCATATTTTCTCGCAATTGATTTTGTTACATCAGCATCATTGGGAGATTTTTCCATAGGACATACCCATGCAGAATCTACAAAATGAAACTCTGATATTTTCATTTTTGTAAAATCTTGTACAAACTTTCTTCTAAACCCCGTTGCATCAATGTATAGATCAAATCCTTTAGGTAACTCAGAAAGTTCTTCTTCAATTAAAACAGTTTTTTTACAATGATTTTTTACTATATCTGCAGAAGCCTCTGCACATACATGATAAGCATAATCGGCTCTTGAATCTGGATTATCAAATTCTTTATAAAAATTTTCTTCAATTATTTTTCCATCATTATTAAAATTTGAAGGATCCGCCATCATTTGATCAAATTTATTATTATCATTAAACCAAAATCTTGTAACAAATGGTTTATCAAATTCTGGTGCATTCCATCCCTCTTTATAATTTCCATATTTTAAAACTGCATTACATTTTGATACCCAATCTTTTTCGTCAATTCCCAATTCTTCCCACCACCATTTTAATTGGGGCAATGTTGATTCTCCAACTCCCATTGATGGAATATTAGGAGCATCATAAATCGTAATATTCCAATCAGGCAAATGCTTTTCAAAATATCCAGCAGTCCACCAACCTGCAGTACTACCTCCAGCTATGCACAATTTAGGCACTAGGTTCCTCTACTATTATGGGTTCACTTACTTGATAATCATGTATTAAATCTTCTCGATACATTTTTTCTATCAGATCATCTCTTAAAGAAATAGAATCAATATATAGTTGCAAATGAGGATATCTTTGTGTCAAAACTACAATATTGCGTGGTATAAAAGTCATTGAAAATAAATGTTCTCCAAACTCATCTGCTATTCTCTCATTATATATTCTAAAGGGCTCATTTTCTATAAAAGAATACAAATGATTTTTAATTTCATGCTTATCTTCAAACTTACCAATAACCTCTATAACAGAATTTATTAAAATCATAATACCTTTACACCCGTCTTTAATTCAAAAAGTTTAGCATCTTTTTCTGTATTTACAATAGGTTCTCCTTTTACATTCAACGATGTGTTTAATAACATAGGACAACCAGTTTCTTTTTTCCATTCTTCTAACAATGTTTTATGGGGTTCTTCTGTTACTTCTTGCACTCTTGATGTACCGTCAAGATGTATTATACTTGGATATTTCTCTTTTGTTTCATTTTTTGCTTTACGAATTGTATTCATAAATGGTGATGGAATTCCTTCTTCAAAGTATATATTCACATCTTCTTTCAGAATCATTGGCGCAAACGGCCTAAATTCTTCACGACCTTTAACTTTGTTCACTCTGTCTTTCATATCAAGAAGAGAGGGGTCAGCAAGAAATGATCTATTACCCAATGCTCTTGGTCCAAATTCTGCTCGACCTTTCGCAACACCTACCATATGATTTTCTTTAAGTTCTTTGATAATTTCTGTAACAGGATATTTTCCTGCAATTTCGTAACCAAGATATGGATTTGCTTCTATTTTATGATCTAAAACACATCCAATAGCAGACCCACCATCACCTGGATTGCAAGGTATGAATGTATTGAATTTTGTAAGAAAACGATTTGCTGATACATTCAACGCACATCCTCCAACAAAAACAAGATTTTCATCATCAATTTCACCTATAATTTTTTGAAATTCTTCTTCATAAATGTCTTGTGCTATAGCGGCTATCTCAAACTCATCAGTCAATCCTTCTATATCTATTCCTTGATGAAAATTTTTATTATTGTCCCACATTGATTTAATATATTGATAATCATGTATATTGTAGTTTTGTGTGACTGCTGATGCTCCCATCAAAATGTATTCTTCTTCATTTGGTTTCCAACCAGCCACCTGAGTCATTGCAGAATAAAACAAACCAAGCGATTTTGGATAATCCCATTTTTCAATCAATGCAAAAGCACCATCTTTTACTTTCCATTGAGTCATAGTATTCCATTCACCAATGGCATCTATTACTAAAACTGTACAATTTATAAAGGGAGAGGTGTAATATCCGTATCGAGCATGAGATTCATGATGATTACAATATGTAATAGGATATTTAAAAATCAGTTCATCAAGAGGTTTCTGTCCTGCAAATTTTCTTCGTTCATCTTTAAGATTTAAATCTTCATAAAAATATACTATTTCAGGAACACCCCATTTATTCTCTGCAAATTCTATCAATCTATCTGGAATAATAGGATCATTCTTCTTTCTTGACCATCGTTCTGCATCAGAAGCAAATACCAGTTCATCATCTACAAAAACTGCTAATGCCCCATCATGAGAACCAAATGTAGTTCCCCATTTAATCATTATAATCTTTTCGTAATTTCATTAGACAGACATATTCTATTTACACCTGACCTATTATATTGATCATATTCAGTTCCACCAATAGCATATAGTATATTATTAGTCTCTGTTAAATTTAATTCATCACATATCTCACTATAAATTTTACTATACGTGTTCCAATTATAATCAAAATCATAATGAGTTATCAGTTGATTAGCAATACCAATACCAACTAGATTCAACATTTCAATTCCTTTCGAATTCAAAATGTCTATACCATCATCTTCATTTTTTCTCTGAAATCGGATCCCAACTCGCAAATTTTCTCCACCATAAAAAGGCTTAGAAATACTAAAGGATAGAGTTTCTATACAAGAATAATCATCTAAATTAATTCTTATATTTTTTGAAACAGGTGCATGACAAAAATCAAGTAATACAGGAATTTTATGTTCTTCACACATCTCCATCCACTCAAAAAATTTATCATGTATTCTTCCATATGCAGTAAAAGGCACACTTATTATAAAAACATGGTTTTGCGGGGGATAGCGGCTGGAGTCGAGGATGCTGATAGGGATACTGATCGGTCTGGGGGAGGCGTGTGTATAATCATGCTTCAAAGCACCACGATGATACATAAATTCACCTTCTGCCGTTCTAAAAATTTTATTTTTGTGTTTTAAATAGAAATGATCAAATGCATGAACACTACCATTAGTTATTTGCACATTTTTAAATGAATTTAAATTTTCAAAATGATTGTTTTTACTAGAATTGATCCAACTTACAAAATTTTCTTTAAATTCGTATATTAAATGCTTATTATATAAAAAATCTTCAATTTTTAAAGATTCTATAAAATATTTTACACTTTTATCTTTTATTGCAGTTAAGTCTCTATAATGATCCATTATGAATTTGTTGACATCTGTTTTTCTGGATTAAACCAATAAAGTGATTGATGGGGATTCTTTGCAACCGCTTCACTTCTATAATAAAATTGTCTTATAGCATATCGTCTTCCATGTGTTATAGGTTTAACAGCATGGGACTTAGACTCACTATGTTGAAGTAATATTGCTGAATTATGTTTCGGTAATCGCTCAAAGATTATGTTTTCTTTATTATCATCCCAAACACGAAATTCACCTCCTTGACAATCTCCGAAATAAATCGTTAAATTTACTGCACGATTCATTTTTATTCGATTATTCCAATTAAAATCTATATGAGGATCTAAATGATCTCCTGATTCCATTAATGATACGCCTTCACCTGTACCATAAGCATCGATAACCAAGCCGCCTAGACCAAATTCTTTTTCAACCCATTCTATACATTTTTTAGAATGTAGATATTGTCTTATTTTATTGATAAATTGACCTTCTCCATAATACTCTTTCATGTGACTTTCATTACGATCAAAATCTTCCCATGCGTAGGTCGTTAGGGTTTCTAATTCCCTTAGTAGAAAAAGATCAAGATTGTCTTTTAAAAAATTCTTATAATATTTCATGGTGAATATTTTAAATATCCTGATAATTGCATTGTTAATTTATCATATCCGCTAAGATTAACAGAAAAATGCTCAACTGTATCATCCCACATTCCTGCATCACCTATCTTCCATTTTGATATAGTTTTTTCAGTAGTTTCTAATATTTGCCCAAAATACCACTCACTCAAAAAAACATTTACTCTAACCTTTGTTCGTTCATCATTATCGTTTTTCAATAACCAAAATTTATCAAAATGATGAGCATTAATCGAACCCGGCTTTTGCAAAATAATTGAAGCATATTTAATATCAGCATTAATTTGTTCTTCAATATCTTTAAGCGTAGAAATTTCATTTAGATCAATAGATTTTTGATATATATCACAAGATAAATTTTGATACGCCGTTTTAACATTTAAATCGGCCGTAGAAATGGTAGAATAAGTATCTGTCTTGTCTTTTTCCGTAAAATTATTTTGATATTTATCCAATAAAGTAAAATCTATTGATATTTGATCCAGTTCATTCATTATAATATTTAGTGTATCTTTAAATGTTCAGGATATGTAAGCAAATTAACATTCCAATTACGTTTACCAACCCATTCCTTCAATTTCTGCAACCCATGTTGATTATTTTTATGTAAAACAGTATTAATTGTCACCGACCATTCTTTTTCTAAATCTTCAACAGTATTTACTATTATATTCCAATCAGAACCGGATCTAACTTTTTCGTTCAACTCTCCATAACCATCTATACTAACTAAAAAACTAACCTTCTTACATTCTCTCCAAATTTTCTTCCATCTGTCTTCAGGACTAAACATACCGTTTGTGACATAAACAACTTCTAGATTTTTTCTATCAACTTTTTCAAGAAAACGAAAATGTTTTTGAGTCATCAGTGGTTCACCGCCCAAAAAAGTTACTTTTTCGAGGTTGGGTATATTTTTAAGAGGTTTTGTATTTGTTATTATTCCATTAAATTGACACGACCATTCTTCCCAGCATGGATCACATTTTAGATTACATATATTATCAAAACCAATTTCCAAATGTCTTAATTTTATTTCATCACAATTATATTGCTCATTAAATTCTTCTCTTAAAGATTTGACACCATTATCTTCTTCGTCCCAACATTTAGAACATTCTGATATTTTTTCTTGTTCGAATCTTTTTCTCAACTCATCATATTCTAATGATGTCAATATTTGATCAACATCTCCATTAAATTTTGCTATTGGTCGTTTGAAACGACAACAAGGAAAAATTCTATTATCACTTCTAATATTTGTATAATTATACAAAGCAGAGCATTTAAAAATAATCTTCTCGTTGTCCATCTCGTAATGTATCTAACGTAACACAATGAAATCCACCAGAAATTGTTCTGGCATGTTTTAAATTCATACCTATAGAATCTATACCATAAGCATCTAAAGTTTTTCTCAAACTTGATTGATTTATATCAAGAATGACCAAATTTTGATTTACACTCAATAAATTTAATCCTATATATGGCGAACATGGAGATATTCCATCTGGCAAAGAACTCCCAATATCAACAATATCATCAAAAAATATTTTATCCCATTTTTCAAAAATTTTAGGATAATGATTCTCGTTTAATCTTGCCCCATTAAATAAAACTAAACCAGGTCTTAATGGAATAACTGTAGAATCAAAATGAGTATATGCATAAAAACCATCTGCTAAATGCACTCTATATCCTAATGGTTCAACTATACTTTTCAACCATTGAGCCCCTTTTAAAGTTCCAGAATTTGATACTTGAAAAAGTAAATCATTTCCCATTCTCACTATATTTGCGGCATCAAAAATTATTTCTTTATTTAAAACTGTGGGCTGAGTCAAGTCTTGAAAGGTATATAAATCATCCAATAGTCTTGGTTTTGGAGCCGATATCCATTGCACACCTTCTTCAAATTGTTCATAGAGATATTCTCTATATGAAAAAGTTTCAAAATATCTCGACCTCATAGCAGAAGGACAGTCTATTATTAAATTATCAAGAGGTAATAGTAAATCTCTCGGACAATAATTATACCAACCAGTAGCATCCCAATCAGGTGTAGAAAAAGAAATTGAATGATCTACCTTTTTTGGACGCCTTACTTTTACTCCCAATTTAACAAGTTGATTTGATAGTTCATTCAAATCTTCGTTTGTCTCATCTATTATCCATTGAGGATATGAACCTTTTAAATTTTTCACTTGTTCAACTTCATAACCAGCATATGTAAATGACATTACGGATAAATCCATTTTCGGATGAACTATATTATCCGCAATACCAACAAAACACTCCTGTAAAGAATCCCAATCATTATGTGAGCAAATCATTATCAATCTTCCATAAGAATATGAGTATCTTCTCTTGCATTATCATGATCTATATGTTTGAACGTTGTTGATTGCAATGTAAATAGATGATTATAATTATGTTCTATTTTAGGTTTTATTATATCAATTTTTTTAGTCAATTCTTCATAACTATAAGAATTTAATAATTTTATTTGTAATAAAATATCATTAATCCTGTCATCTCTATTTTCAATCATATCAAAATTATAATCAAATATCTCATCATATAATTCAAAACCATGTTTTACAAAAGTTTCATACCAATACGGTCCTGCTATACATATGAACGGTTTTTTATAGAATAATGCTTTGTATGATTTTTCTGAAAAATGAGTAGACATCTCAGAAGATCCTTCAGTTACTATATCTATTAATCCTAAAAAATATTCTTTGGGTACACCCCAATCAAATTCACCTTTCCAATATCCATTTGGATAATATTCAGGTATTTCTGTTAATGTAATATTATTGAAGAGATTACTGTAAAAACAATCTATAGATTCTTTTTGAATAAAATCTAATAATATAATTCTATGCTCTCTTCCAGGCTTAACTTGCCTATTTAAAGAAACAAATTTTTTAAAAATTTTTTCATCTTTACTATCAAAAGTGCATTCAAAATATTTTTTATTTTGATTATAAACAACAAATAATACCCATGGATCACTAATAAACATATCATTATTCGTTAATCTATGAACATTAATATCACAAGTATAAAAACGTATTTTAAAATTTTTATAATAATCCTCTACAGATGAATTTATATTTTCTACCCTATCTAAAAAATTTATTTCATTATCCCAAGATGCCTGTGAACATAAATGTATATTAATCATAGATAAAAAGCTCCGAGTATGTATTATCTTCGTCTGGATATCTAAAAAATCCTTTTGAAATTGATTCAGTATCCGAATGAAATGCCTCATCTAATGTTAAAAATTTAAATTCAAATTGATGATAATGAAAATTAAAATCTTCATTGAGCATTTTTACACAAGAATCAAATAAAATATCATGATTAATCCATGACATATGACCTATTCTTTTATCATAATTTCGGGTTTTAATTTCTTTTATATTTGATAATATTTCATTTGTTGAGATTTCTTCTAAGGATAAAGGAAATGTATATGAAGATTCATACTCTGGTAAATAATCATTATGAAAAATAATTTTGCTACACGGTAAATGTAAAATATATTCTTGATATTTCAAATTATTATCAACACCACTTGGCGGATTATTTGACAAAACAACTACAATTAAATCGTCTTTTGTGAAATTATGTTTTTCAATTTCTGTCATGATCGATTTAGAGTCTGCTCCTGCATGACCATAATTATAATAAAACTTTGGAGCATAAAATTCACATAATTGTTCTATCCATAATTTAGGTCTATCTTTTTTTGATACAATGCCTGCTTTTTTATTGATATGATAATTATCTATGTAAGAGTCTCCAAAAGCATATATTTTATTAAATTTCATACAAAAAACTTTTCTGATCGTCTGCCCCACCATAAACATTCTCTTGCATATTTTTCTAAATCTCCATTATACACAAGAAATGGATCAAGCATTTTATTTGATTGTTTCTTTACTAATACAGTATGTCTACTATTATATGTGTTCTCCAAAAAGTCACCAATTTCATTATAAAATCTTTTTTTATTTTTTGCAATATGGATACATGTTGCTTCTTCATATTCCCAATAGATATCAGAAGCTCCTTTTACTTTTCTACCCCAAGGTATTTTGTTTTTAAATACATTCTCTAAGAAATTTCCAGTCTCATAATATTCTTCGTGCAATAATGTAGAAGGGTTTTGCATAAACCAATCAAACAAATCATCATAAAATTGTCTATGAGTAATATTATACTTCTTTTTCAATTCAATTGCAAGGATTCTTAGCCAACCAAAAAAATGAACAGACCTCATATACCAACCCCAACCACATGCTTTTAAATAATCATCGTAAGACATAACATTCGAACCAACAACACAATCACTTGTGTCTGCCATAAGTTTTTCTGGAGGATGTTCATGATGAAAAAAACATGGCGCAGTCTTTACTATTTTTATTCCATATTTTTTTAAATATTCAGGATCACCAAATGGGGTATTTGGTAATGCTACCATAGTATAAATTTCAATATAATTATGATATTCTATATCATCAATCAATCTATATAATCCTTCTTTAAAACTATTCAAAGTCTCTTCTGGCAATCCTAAAATAGTTTCAATATACGCAGGTATTTTTTTCTTTTTTAAATAATTTATAACTTGTTCTAAATTTGTATTTTCATTTGCTCTTTCAATTGCTTTAAGGGTAAAAGAGTTCATTGACTGTAAGGCAATTGTTACACTCCTATTCAAACCAGCTTTCCACAAATCTTCAGCAATATCGAAAAGATAGGGTTTCTTATGCTTTGCCCAAGTAATATTTAACGCATTTGGATATCCTTTTGTTTCTAATTTATTAATCAATAAATCTGATATGATCTTGTGTTCTTTATACATACCAAAATTATTATCAATCAAATGCAAATATTCAATTTTATGATCTGAAATCCAATTAATTTCTTTGACCATTTTATCATAATCTTGCTTAATAACTTTTGTCCAATGTCTGTCTCCAACTTCACAAAAGGTACATGTATACGGACAACCCCGTTCAAGCTCAATTAAACCTTCCCAATTATAATTATGATTTTTTATAGATATTAAATCATCAAAAAGCCCATTAAGATAAGGACTAGGCATTACAGAAATATCTTTTATTCTTTTTTCAGGGGGGGTTTGAAAAGAATGAGTTGTGATTCCATTAACTGTAGACCAATCATCATTTTTTAAGAGATTTGTAAAAACTATTTCTCCCTCATTATGTACAATAGCATCGATATACGGACGATCATTCATAAACTTTTGACACCTACCATATTTCGGTGTGCCTAATCCTCCATATATTATTTTACAATCAGAATTAAGTCTTTTTACTTCTGCACAAACTCTATCACTAGTATGAGTATTCCATACAAAATAAGAAACACCTATTACATCACATTCAGCAAGTTTCCTAGCAGTGGATGAAACATCAAAAGCCCCATCAAGTATATAATGCCAATCATGAACATCAAAAGAATATTTTTTTGTAATTTCGTCATCTGTTTTACAATAGCTCCAAATACATCCAGTAGAATATGGTAATTTTATTTGATTTGTAAAAATATGAGAAAGTTCAAGAAATCCTATTCGTTGCATTTTCTTCTCAAATCAAGTGTAACACAATGAAATCCTCCACCCAATGTTCTAGCATGTCTCATAGACAATGGTATACTTTCTACTTTATGTTGTTCTAAAATTTTTATTAATGGTTTTTGATTTTTATCAACAATAACTAAATCTTTATTGATACTTAATAAATTAAGACCAATTGAATCACTTGATATTCCAGAATCTTCAGCATTAGTTGAAACAATATCAGCAAAAAATATTTTTTCCCAATTCTTAAAAAATTTAGGATA
>Ga0114999_10005115_pt1 | contig 15556 bp, 15 predicted proteins | sample ArcticOcean_MG_C_3_FD_89820 | JGI IMG/M metagenome (GOLD analysis project Ga0114999, IMG submission 89820) | Marine microbial communities from western Arctic Ocean - ArcticOcean_MG_CB8_126 | ecosystem: Environmental > Aquatic > Marine > Oceanic | place: Arctic Ocean: Canada Basin | collected...
AAGTCGGTAATGCGCATTCAGAGATTCCATCGTCTCGACCTCGGAAATCCCCCATGATCCCGAGATCGATTCCACACGTCAAATCAAGCAGCACCCACTAAAATGCGCGAAGAACCCGGAAAGGAAAATGGCTCTCGTACAAATCCAGCGCTCGTACAAATTTAATTGAGCCACGCTGAAATCGTCCGCCAGCAATGCTGGATGACGTGGAATAGCATTCGGAGATTGGCTATGGACTGGAAAGCTCTGCGAATCTCGCTGATGGGAGAAGGGAAACGATCTCTTGTTCCGGCACGCGTGAAGCTGCCGATTCTGCCTCTGGCAGTGACGAGGTTCTCACAACGATCCGCCGACCCCAACGCGACACCGAAGGAATTGGGCCAAATCATCGAAAACGATTCGGGGCTGACATGCGAATTGTTGCGGTATGTGAATTCGTCGGCCCGTGGCATGTCGCAAAAAGTAACATCGGCTCAGCAGGCGATCGGTCTGTTGGGTGTGAGAGACTGCAAACTCTATTTGTTGACGAAGGCAGTTGATCGCGCGCTGCGCGGCCGCGAATCGAAGCTGGTCAACCTTCGCTCTTTTGCGGCGAGCAATCTGGAGCGAGCTTTGTTCGCCAAATATATCGCGAAGTTACTGCGAGCCGACGGCGAAACTGCCTTCGCCGCTGCCATGTTGCAGGACTTCATGCTGCCCGCGCTCACAAATGATCTATTCTCCACCTACCTCCCGTTCTCCAAAGAACAGGAAGCGATGCAGATCGATCTGCATCGCTTTGAGCAAAAGGCACAAAACTGGGATCACGCCGAAGCGGCTGCTCATGTGATGCTCGCGTGGGGCTTCCCCGACGAATTGGTTTGTTGCGCGTTTCTGCATCACCGCGGCTTGAAGCTATTGGCCGACAAGACACTTGGCCGCACACCGGCAGCGGCGGTTGCCGTCTCCGCGCTGATGCCTGATGCAATCAGGCAGGTCGCCAACGGCATGGACCAACTCGTCGCTTTGGATTCCAAGTGGCCGTCATTCAACCTGTTGGAAGCGGCGGAACAGGTCGATCGCGATTTCCAGGAACTCTCGTCGGTAACGGGAGCAAACCCATTCTCATTCCTGCGCCACTGCCGCAAGGCCCTGTCGGCCGCTTGAGTCCAGCAACGCAGCCGTCTGCGTACAACAACACACACGTTTCGTTCACACCACGTAGAATTCGTCAGGCAAGTTGTGCTTGACAGCGAAGCAGAACAACAAGGCTGACCGATGCAACTCGTTCAAGACGTAATGACGCCATCTGTCATTTCGATTAATGAAGAGGCCACGATTGATGCAGCGATGGAGCTGGTTGTTCCAAAGGAATTAGCGGCATTCCCGTTGTCAACAATTTCGGCAGCGTTGTTGGCCTGATTTCCGAGTACAATGTGCTCGAACTCAACACTGATCGCCAATCAGACGAACGATCCCTGGAACCCTGCTCCCAGTTCATGAGCCGAAAACTTCGGTCCATCTAGTCCAATGCGACAGTCGCAACGGCGGTTGCCGTCCTCAAGGCGAGTTCAGTCCGTCGGCTGATTGTGTTGCAGAAAGACCAACTGGTGGGCGTTCTATCGCGCCGCAACGTGATTCGGTCCATCCAGCAGAAACGGGCCGAAGTCGACATGACCTGCCCGATCTAGCTTTCCGATGCCGATTTTGCGCCGGGTTCGTTGAACACCAATCGAACCGTGATGTTTTCGGCCGCCGCCACCAACTCAGAATTCCAGCATCTTTGTGTGATCCAGCGCAGGCGAGCCGACGTTAGGTACTTTGCGACAACTCACGGCGACAGCGTGTCTTTGGCGCACTCTGGAATCTATCGGGCCGCGCCGTTACAGTCTGTGTAATTCTGACGGGGCTGAATCTCACCGCCGTCGTCGCGACCCGTTGCTGGGCGCAAGTTACTCTTTCCATTCGGTCGGCCGCTAAGGATCAGCGATCATGAGCGAAGACGCGACAACACCCCAGGAAGATGTTCCGGCCCCGCAATCGCAGCCGGCTGCGAAGCCAGAAAAGAAAGAGCCGGAGACACCGGACAGCATTTTGCTCGTCTCTTACCCGAAAGTGGTGTTTCTGTATCCTACTTTTCTGGCCGCCCTGTTCATGGGGTTCTATGCGGCTTTCAGTGGCAACCCTGCGGAGACCGAGGGAACGTGGCATTATAGTTTGTCGTTGTCGTTTCTGGTTATCCTGGGTGTGAATCTGGTGGTGCTGTCATTCGATTTCCCGAGGGGAACATCGCTGACGCTGTTCTTCTTCTTCGTTGCGACGGCCATCGGTCTTTATTCGTTGTTCAAGTTTTATCCTACGCTGCTTCCCTTTGTCACCGACGCTCTGGGGGCGATCCAGCCGGTTGCCAACACGAGCTTTTACTTCTCATTGGCGGGCATCCTGGGGTTAATTTTCGTCGGTGTAGCAATCGCCGTACGGTTTGATTACTGGGAAGTGCGGCCCAACGAGTTGTTGCACCATCATGGAGTTTTGAGCGATCTGGGCCGGTACTCGGCACCACATCTGCGGATCGACAAAGAGATCAACGACGTCTTCGAATACGTGCTGCTTGGCTCGGGACGGTTGATTCTGCATCCCAGCAACGAGCGCCGCGCCATCGTGCTGGAAAACGTCTTCTTCATCAATCGCAAGGAAGAAGAAATCACCCGAATGCTCGGCGCACTGCAGGTTCAGGTGCGCACCGACGGCTGAGAATTGACTAATGGAAACTGACGATTGAGTATTACGACGCGATGCAACGGTCGGAGAAACCAGCGACCGTTTCAATAGTCAATACGCAATTGCCAATCGTCATTTCCTCGCCTGTCGCATTTCGTGGCGATCGTCTTTCTGCCGCAGCTTCTCGCGTTTGTCGTGAAGTTTGCGGCCACGACCGATGGCGACATTGACCTTCACGATCCCGCGTCGAAAGTAGACTGCGGTTGGAACGAGCGTCAGCCCCTGTTGATCGGCCGACTCGGCGAACTTTCGCATTTCCTGCTTCTTGAGCAACAGTTTGCGGACTCGCCGCGGCTCGTGATTCATCACCGTCGCCTGCGGATACTCGGCGATATCGCAACCAACCAACCACAATTCCCCATCACGAATGCGGGCGTGCGCTTCGTCGATGGAGATTTTCCCATTGCGAATGCTCTTCACCTCGCTGCCTCGCAGCGCAATGCCACACTCCAATTCGTCGAGAATGTCGTACAGGAACCGCGCCTTGCGGTTTCTGCAAACCGTCCGCGAATTCGGATCGACCTCTTTTTGTTGTTTCTTCTTCGCCATTGTTATCCCGAATGACATGGTTAGCCGCGACGCGGAGGCTTTGCGTAACGGAACGCTCTGCTACGAAGACTTCGCGTCGCGGCTAACCAATTAAGCCACAATAATCCACAATTAGCACATACACGACCGCCAACACCAGTTGAATGGCCGCAAACGGTGCCGCGGCAACGACAAAACCGACAAACGTCAACGGCAGTTTTTCCCGATGAATGAACGTCATCGCGACAACGGTCGAAGCCGAACCGATCGGCGTGATGTTCCCGCCCAGGTTCGCCCCAAAAATGACGCACCACCAGTAGGGCGAATCGCCCGGTGTTTCCATTCCGGCCAGAATTTTGGCGAGCATCGCCGCCAGCGGAATGTTGTCGGTGACCGAACTCGCGCCGGCTGAGGCAACCAGCAGCAAGCTCGATGCGAGTTGCGGCGGCAGACTGAGCATGGCAGCAATCCCCTTGCCCATCACTGCCAACACCTGTGCGTGTTCCATTACGTGGATCACCACAAACAGCCCCGCAAAGAAAGCGAGCAGATCCCAATCGACCGCTGCGTAGAACTTATCGACTTCATTTCTGTAAGCCAACAACATCACACCGGCAAAAAACAGCGCGATGAATCCCATGCCCAATTGTCCAATTCCCAGCGGCAGAAAGTCCTTGCACGAAAGACAGCCGATAAACAGCACCAGCACCGCAGACGAAAACCAGAAAAAACGCTTGCTGGGAATCGCCTCGTTTTCATCGAATGATGACACCAATTCCTGCGCCGCGGTTCGCTCTTCGTCGGTCTTCAGGCCGGCTATGTGGAACTTCCACTTCGCCAGGAACAACGTCGCCGCCGTCGCCACCAGTACGTAGGGAGCGGCAACGACAAAAAATCTGCCGAAACTAATTTGGGCCGTGTTGCCGACGATAATATTCGGCACGCTGCTGATCAGCGTCAACAAGCCGCCGACGTTCGTCAGCAGTCCCTCGGACAGCAGAAAGCCGAGCAACAGATCGGTGCGGCCCAACCTCTTCAGCGAAACCGTCGTTAAGCTGCCGATGATAATCATCGCCGTCACGTTGTTCAGCATGGCCGAGAACAACACAGTCAGCGCTCCGTAGGCCAGCAGCAGTTTCCAGGGGTCGCCGCCCGATTTCTTGGTGAGTTTGATCGCCGTCCAGGTAAACAGTCCCGAGCGACTGGTCACCTCGACAAACAGGCTCGCGCCCAGAATGAGCGTGATTACGCCCCAGTCGATCGACGGAATGTACACCGGCAGCCAAAGGTGTTCAGCGTTGTCGAACAGCAGATGTTTTTTCAGGTCGTAACTGCCCGGCAAAATCACGTCGTCGAACGACAGCATCTTCAGCATGGTTGCCAGCAGCAAACAAATGCCGGCGAACGAACCGACGATGATCGATTTCTTGGCGTGTATCTTCTCTTCAAACGCCAAAGCGGCAATCATCGCCACCAACAAGAACGCGAACAGCCCCGTCACCCACGGCGCAACATGATGCCCGCCGCCTTCAGCAGACGATTCCAACGCCAACAACAACCATCCATTAGCCATGCCCGATTCCCTTCGAAAAGCTCTCGCCCTCGACTTTCGACTCTCATCACAATAGCAAGATCGCCACGTCGATCATTTCAACGCTCAACGAGTACGTCATGCCGCGCATGGCCAACTGATCCTCGTCGTTCGTGTTGACGATGATTAGATCGACGTCGTGATTGTCGATCAGTTGCCGGTATTCTCGCAGATGGTGTCCGCGCGTTACGCTCGACTGAAAAGCGACATTTGGCCCCTTCTCCTGCAGCACGCCGATGCAGGTCTCGACGAAGTCACTCGCTTCCTTGTGTAACTGCGTGGCGATCAACTCGCGCGCCCGGTCGCTCTCAATTTCCGGAATCCGCTCGATGGCCTGCATGTAACGTGAATAAACGGCATCGTCTTCAACGTGACATAACCAGACGGTACCGCCGGCCGCACACATTCGCGCCCCGTAGTTGATCAGCCGGTTGTCACCAGATATGTGGTCGGTGACGACCATCACACGATTGCAGATGCGTTCTGAAAGTGAAGCCGGTCGTGCGGCCGTTCCCGGCAACACCAACACGGGAATCGTCATCACCTGCGTTAACACATCAAGATAAACGCCCAGGCTATGCTGCGGCACCAGCGATTTTTCCTGCAGGTGGCGATACGTCAGCACCAGATCGGTCTGCTGGCTATCAATTCGCTCCAACAGTTGGCCAACGTTCGAGTAATCGGCGCCTGAAATCAACCGCCACGAACTGACAGGGGGGAGCGCTGGCAGAAAGTTGGTCAACGAAACCCGCATCTTCTCCGCCTCGTCCACGTTTCCGTCGGTCACCAATGCGACCGATTCGATGGGAACGTCGGCATAGACGAACGGTTCACGCGTACTTCTGCGAAACACCGACTCGAACTCGTCAATATGCTCTTCGCGACTGGTCATGCTGCGGTTCTTCTGATTGAGTTTGTGGCGGCGACGGTTGAGGGTGAAGAGTTGAGGGTCGAGAGTCAAGAGACGAGAGCTGGAAGTTCAATGTTCGATGTTCGGTCGGTTGGTTTCGCTACATGTCCTGATTGCCGTAGAATGTTGATCTGCCGAAAAACGGAAACGACACCGCTTGCCAACATCGATTGGGAGAACGCGATGAAACGACTGCTTGCCGTGATTGCCGTCTTGATTGTCGCCACAGGAGTTGGCAGAGCAGGGGAGCCAAAGCCCGACACGTCTCGGGGCGATCAAATGATCGCCCGTTATTTCGAGGCCGAGACGCAACGACTGACAGCAGCCAGCCTCGCCGACATCAAGACGCTCGGTGACTGGAACGATCGCAAAGACGAGTATCGCCGACAACTGTTTGAAATGTTGGCCCTCGATCCATTGCCCGCGAAGACGCCGCTCAAACCGGTTGTGACCGGCACCGTCGATCACGACGAGTTTCGCGTCGAAAATCTGCATTTCCAGTCGCGGCCGGGATTGTATGTCACGGGGAACCTGTATATTCCGAAGAAACGTAAGGGCAAGCTCCCAACCATTCTTTACGTCTGCGGCCACGGCCGGGTGAAGAAGGACGGCATCAGCTACGGCAACAAAACCCACTATCAGCATCACGGTGCCTGGTTCGCCCGCAACGGTTACGCCTGCCTGATTATCGACACCCTGCAGCTAGGGGAAATCGAGGGCATTCATCACGGCACGTACAATCACGACATGTGGTGGTGGAACGCACGCGGGTATTCCTCGGCAGCGGTGGAAGCGTGGAATTGCATTCGCGCGCTCGACTATCTGGAAACTCGCCCCGAAGTCGATGCCAGCCGTTTCGGTGTGACCGGGCGATCGGGCGGCGGCGCCTACAGTTGGTGGATCGCAGCACTCGATGAGAGAATCCAGGTGGCCGTCCCGGTCGCCGGCATCGCGAGCCTGCGGAATCACGTCGTCGATGGCTGCGTCGAAGGGCATTGCGACTGCATGTACCAACTGAATACGTACGGCTGGGACTTTCCGATGGTGGCCGCCTTAGTTGCACCGCGTCCGTTGTTGATTTCCAACACCGATAAGGACCGCATCTTTCCGCTGGACGGCGTCGTCGATGTCTATTTCAAAACCCGCCGTATCTACGAGTTGCACGGGGAATTGGACAAGATCGGCCTGCAGATTTGCGAAGGACCGCACAAGGACACGCAGGAACTGCGCGTGCATGCGTTCCATTGGTTCAACAAATTCTTGAAGGGTGAGGACCCGCTGATTGAAACGACGGCCGTCAAGCTCTTCGAACCGGAACAGTTGAAGGTGTTCGACAAACTGCCCGCAGACGAAAAGAACACGACGATTCAGGAGACGTTTGCAGCCCGCGCTGAATCGCACGAAGTTCCACAATCGAAACAGGCGTGGCAGAAACAACGTTCTGATTGGGTGGCAGCGCTGAAGGAAAAGTCGTTCCGTGGATGGCCGGCGGAATTGGCAGACCTCGACCTGAAAGAGGTGATAAATTCAACTTCGGGCGGTGTGCAACTTACGGCGTACGATTTCACCAGCCAGCAGAACATCCAGCTGCGGCTTTACCTCGCGCATCGTGCGGGGCTGAAACGGTCCGATCTGGATCTGGTTGTGCTCAATTCGCTGGATGAGCAAGGTTGGCAGGAGTTCCTGGCAACGATGCGTCCTGCCTTTGGCAAGGAGTTGGACGGAGAGCAGCTTCCCGCCGCCGACAAGCCGGGCTTCGAGCAGACGGCAAAGATGTTTGCCACCTTCAAGTGGGCGATGGCGTATGTTGCTCCGCGCGGTATCGGCCCGACTGCGTGGGACCGCAGCGAGCGCAAGCGGACGCAGATTCGCCGCAGGTTCATGTTGCTGGGCCAAACGCGCGACGGCATGCGTGTCTGGGATGTTCGCCGGGCGGTGCAGGCGATTCGAGCAGCCGACGGCATGCAAAACGTTCAACTGTGGATGCAGGGCCAACGCGAAATGGCGGGCGTGACATTGTACGCGTCGTTGTTCGAGCCGAAGGTCCATCGGCTCGACTTATGGAACCTGTCGAAGTCGCATCGCGACGGTCCGATCTTTTTGAATGTGCTGCGGTATCTCGACGTTCCCCAGGCTGTGGCGATGGCGACCGAACGTTCGCAGGTACGGATTTATCAAGCCGACGAGGCCGGTTGGCAATTCGCGCAACAGACGGCAGAGAAGCTGAATTGGGACAAGAAGCAACTGCAGGTTCGCAAACTGCCGATGCGGGATAACAAATAACTGACCAGCTGCGATGCAACGCATCGCAGACGCGGGCCTCTGCGACTTGTTAAGTCGCAGCTATTATTACCGGTCGATTTCGCCCATCACCACGTCCAGCGAGCCGACGATGGCGGGGATGTCGCCCAACAGCAAACCGGTGCAGAGCGGATCGGTGATGGCGAGGTTGCAGAAGCACGAGCTTTTCGCGCGAGCGCGAAGCGGCTGCGCATCGCCGTTGCCCACCAGATAGAACCCCATTTGTCCACGGGGACTTTCGGTTTCAAGGTAGCATTCGTCTTTGGGCAGCTTGGTGCTGAGTTTGAACGGCAGACGGTATTCCCCTTCGGCCGCCTGATACCGCGGCATGGCCTGCCGCACCAGTCGGATGGCCTGGACAACTTCCATCATGCGAACGTAAAAACGGCACCAGTTATCACCCAACACCGCTTCCGGCGGTGCATCGTCGAAGGGGGCAACCGGAACGTCGAACTCGTAGCCTTCGTACATGCGTGTGTAAATCGGCTCGCCATCGCGACGCAGATCGTGATCGATTCCGCTGCCGCGTAACACTGGTCCCGTGCAACCAAAGTCGATTGCCATCTCCCGTGAGAGAATTCCCAGACCGGCCGTTCGTTTGATGAAAATCGAATTCCGCGTCAACAGCGTGTGGTACTCGACAATCCGCGGTTCGAGCCAGTCGAGAAACATTGTGACTGCTTCGAGCCAACTCACTTTCAATTCCGGATTGCGGTCGGTTAATGCAGCGAGACCGGGCGGAATTATAATCTGGTTCGGCAGATCGTGAGTCGATCCGCCAACTGTGAGATAGCTGTACGTCAACCGCGCGCCGCAAGCTTCCTCGAACAAATCGAGAATGATCTCGCGTTCGCGAAACGCATACAAAAACGGGCTGAAACTTCCCAGGTCCAATCCGTAGGCCCCCATGCCCACCAGGTGACTGGCAATGCGGCCAAGCTCGGCAATAATCACCCGGAGTTCCATCGCCTTCTGGGGAACTTCCATGCCGATCAGTTTTTCGGCTGCCAGCGAAAAACCGAGATTCATATTCATCCCGGCCAGATAGTCCATCCGGTCGGTGTAGGGGATCCACTGCGCGGGCGAGAGATTCTCGCCAATCTTTTCCGCACAGCGATGCAAGTAGCCGATGTGTGGCGTGACTTCGTAGATGATTTCGCCATCGGTCCGCAGCAGCAGCCTGAGCACGCCGTGCGTACTGGGATGCTGCGGCCCCATGTTGACCAACATTTCATCGGTGCGGACATCGTACTCGATGACGCGGGTATCTTCGCGGAGTTCTTCGATGGTGCTCATTTGCCGGTCTGCTGTCCGTTGTTAGTTATGCGTTGTGTCGCGAAAGAGCAGGGGATTCCTGCCGTTGACGGCCTGCGATCAATGGCCACCGACAACCGACGAGACTCACTTCCCCCGAATGCCGTGATATTCCAACGGGAACTCGTAATCCTTGCGGAGCGGATGGCCGACCCAGTCCTCGGGGCAAAGAATGCGGCGAAGATTGGGATGCCCGCGGAACTTGATACCCATCAGGTCGTACGCTTCACGTTCGTGCCAGTCGGCAATCGCCCAAACGTCGGCCACGGAGTCAATTTTGGGGATATCGCCTTCAACGTCGTTCTGCCAGCGCGGCAGCTTCACCTTTACAACAAGCGAATGACGCAAATCGTAGCTCGACAGATGATAAACCAGTTCCAAATGTGGATCGTGTCCAAATTTGGCGGCCTTCTTGGGATCGGGCTGGTAGTAATCGACCGCGGTGAGATTGTTCAAATGATGCAGAATCAGCCGTTCGTCGGACTTTAGGAATTGGGCAACTTCGTGAATCGCCGCCGGTGCAACTTCGATCCAGGGATCGATTGCCTCGGTGTTGATCGCGACGATTGTCTCGCTGCCGAATTGACTGACGAGCAGGTCGTAGATTTCGGTGGTGGTCATGGTCGCGTCTTACAGGGTGATTGATTTCAGATGCTAATAAGCCTGCTAAACCGCAAGCGAGGCCGGACTGCCTCACATTGCGATTGTGTCTGCGACGGGTTCTTGTTCGGTGGTTGGCGGACGCGGGAAGACGGCGGACTTGCGAGCCTTTTCGGCCACCGCACGAACCCAGTCGAGGTCGCCCCGTTTCCAGACATAGGCAAAACCGACGAGCAACACACCGAAGAAAACCAGAATGTCATATAATCCCACCATCGCCAGCGATTGCGCAGCTCCCGATGAGATCATCTGTTCGGCAGTTACGTCCGCGGCGGGAGTATTCAGCAATTTGGCCGAGATTTCCTGCTGAGCAGGTTCCGTCAGCGTCGGGTCGGCCAACTGTGTTGCGAGGCCGAAGACCATTGCCCACGGAAAGAAAAACGCCACTTCGACATCGAAGATGATGAACAACAATGCGACGACATAAAAACGCAGATCGAACTGAATGTAGCTCGTGCCGATGGTCGGCTCGCCGCATTCGTAGATTGCGTCTTTTTCGGGGTTGGGCAACTTGGGACGCAGGAACCGGCCGATGAGCAGCGGCACCATCAGAAACCCGACTGCAATCACCCCGAAGAGGAGAAAGTGTCCCACCAGATCTGTCATCGAGCCTTCGTCCTTACCTCAATTGCAAATTTGTCTTCTATGCTACGCCGGAACGATCGGTTATTGTTCGTCTTCGGCGGTGGCCTCGTCGCCGGAAACAGACTCTTCCAGCAGTGACTGTCGTCCTTGAAATCCGGCGTCCAATTCGTGCCAATAGGCAATTTCGTCTTCGCCCAGTTTCCAGCAAAGGTAAGCTTCCCGGCCATCGACGAGCGTCAAAAAGTCGATCAGCCCGGTGTGAAAATCTTTCAGTTCGCAGCCCAATTCACGCAACTCATCAACGAAAGCATCCAGCCGCTCGATATCTTTGTCGAGCTCTTCTTCCATCTGTCGGCGTTCTTCAGAATAGAGCGTTTCCTCGTCGCGCTTTGAAGCGCCAGGCGCCTGTGAAATGCGGTTCAGCCGCTCTCGTCGCTCGTGAACGTCTTTATAAAGTTCGACAATGTCCAGGACGATCACCCGTACCAGCGGCAACCGTTGGTTGGCTTCTTCGGCGGTAAAATATTGTTTTTTTGCAGCGGCGTTCATGCGATCTCCGCCAACGTTTCAGTTGGAGCTAAGTGAAGTCGCCAAGGTTGGCTGAATTTCTCTGCCGGCCTTGTGCGAACCTCGTACTTCAGATTTCAAAATTAGTCTTCAACGAACTCGAACGGACTCGGTTCGCCCTTAACCCAAACCGGTTCGTACAGCACTTTCGATTCGGCAACTGCGGTTGGGTTCAATGTCGTTTGTCCCCACGCTGCAGCCAACGGCAGTTTGGCGTAATCGACGAGACAACCGTCGCGACTGTAGCAGCTGAGGTCGAAGTTCGACCCCATAAAGATGCAATCGACGGGGCAGGGATCGACGCACAATGCGCAAAACATGCATTTGGTGTAATCGATGAGGAACCCATCGACACGAAACCCCTTGCCGACGGGACTCTTGACTTTCTCGATGTAAATGCAATCGACCGGACAGGCGACCGCGCACTTTTCACAACCGATACAGGTCGTCAAATCGAAGCGATGAAACCCGCGATACCGTGCCTTCACCGGCACTGGAACCTCGGGGTATTCATAAACTTCGGTGAATGTTCGGCGTTGATAGGTCCTGCCCATCGTCCGCAAAGTCACCCACATACCGACCGCGACGGTGGAGACCGCCACCCAGATATTGCGAAACCACTCAAACATGGGATGTGATCACTATCTGTCTCAGGAAAGGGAATCGACCGCAATCCAGTACTGTGACTCGCATTGCTTGGCCCAAACCAACCAGAACCGGAGGGCCGCGCAGCATCAACACAACTCGAATTATAGGGCTGATGTGAACGGACGCAAGTGATCTGGAGCAGTGAGTTTCTCCGACGGACAGCAACCCGACCGCTCAGAGCAGCCGGGTTGCTGGAATCGCAGATTCCCAATTGCCATTTCGCGGACCAACTCGCGTCTTTCGTGACAAATGCTGGCTGTCCGTTTACAGTAGATGAAGTGAAGACGAGAATTGGACGTTGCGACGGGACGACTCATCGTTGAGCAGGCCAGGCGACGTCTTTTTGCAGCTGAGATGGCTTAAGTCCATTTAGCCGCCCCGCTTGCGGGGCGTGTGCATTAAACGGCGTGTCGCAGTCACGGCGGGCAAGCCAGCCGGCTAAATGATGCTGACAAACTCGTTCCGACGAAATTAATAGAAAGAGCGTGTGCCGCATGTCGATTCGAATGCTTTTCGCTGCGTTGGCGTTCTCATTGTTTGGGACAGGAAACGTTTCCGCTGGCGAGCGATCATTGCGCATCGCGACGTTCAACGTCGATGCGACGCCCCCCATCGGTAGTCCCGTGGCCTATGCGCCGACGCGAAAAATCGAAGATCCGCTCAGCGCACGGGGAATTGTCGTGTTCGGTGAGGGCAAGCCGGTTGTGCTGTGTGCCGTCGATTGGATTGGCATCGGCAACGGTGGGCAGGATGTCTGGAAGGAGAAACTCGCCCAGGCAGCCGGAACCACGGCCGATCGTGTCACCGTTCACGTGCTGCACCAACACGATGGCCCACGCTGCGACTTCTCGGCTGAGGATTTGTTGGACAGTCGGAATTTGGGCGGTCGCAACTACGACACGGTCTTTCTTCGCGATGTCGTGCAGCGTGCCGCCGTCGCGGTTGGCGAGTCGGCAAAGAGCATGCGGAAGGTCACGCACATTGGCGTCGGCAAGGCGAAGGTAGAAAAGGTCGCTTCAAATCGGCGGATTCTCGGTCCCGACGGAAAAGTCAAAATCATTCGCTGGAGCAAATCAACCAACCCCGAAGCGATTGCAGCGCCGGAAGGCGTCATCGATCCCTATTTGCGGCTGGTCAGCTTCTGGGATGGCGACACGCCGTTGGCATCCATCACCTATTACGCCACGCATCCGCAGAGTTATTACGGCAAAGGCGACGTGACGTCGGAGTTCGTCGGATTGGGCCGGGCGGCACGCGAGAAGGAACTGCCCGGCGTCGCACACATTCATTTCAACGGAGCCAGCGGCAATGTCGCAGCCGGCAAATACAACGACGGCTCGAAGGCGCAGCGTCCCATTCTTGCCGAACGAATGCGCAAGGGAATGCAGGCCGCTTGGGAAGCAACAAAGAAAACACCGATAACCGCCGCCGATGTCGAATGGCGCACACAGCCAGTTCTGTTGCCGGTCGCCGAACATCTGGTTGCCGACGAACTTCGCAAAACGCTCGACGATGAGAAAGCCGACTTCAAAACCCGTGGCGCAGCGGCCCGGAATCTGGCCTGGGTTCAGCGGATGCAGGCGAAGCGTGCGATCAACGTCACCTGCCTGCGATTGGGCAAGGTCCATATTCTGCACATGCCGGGCGAGTTGTTCATCGAGTATCAGTTAGCCGCCCAGAAAATGCGGCCGCACGATTTCGTCTGCATGGCCGCCTACGGCGACTACGGCCCCGGCTATATCGGCACCGAAATCGCCTACACCCAAGGCGGCTACGAAACCAGCCAACGCGCCTCCCGCGTCGCCCCGCATGTGGAGCAAGTGTTGATGCAGGCGATGGAAGAACTGTTGAAGTGATGTTTCATGTGATATGGTTTGTAGTGACCCGATTCATCGGGTCTGAGGTCGCCTCAGGCGACCGAGAAACCGCATGAATGCGGTCACTACGAACCCCAACCCCTTTATTTCGCCCAATAAAATTGCGATTTGCACTGTTGACAGGTTTGCGCACGGCCGATAAGCTTAGTCAACTAAGCTTACCTCAGCAAGGAAGTAAAACACCATGTCGAAGCAGCCGGCACCGACTGAACGGGAGTTGGACATCCTCAAGGTACTTTGGGACCGTGGTGAAGCGACGGTTCGTGAGGTGTATGAGGAACTCAGCCAGAATTTGCCCATTGTGCAGAACACCGTGCAGGCGTTTTTGCGGACGATGGAAGAGAAGGGGCAAGTCCGCCACCGGGTTGAGGGCCGCACGTTCATTTATCAGCCTGTGATTGAACGCGAAAGCACTAACACGCGTTTGGCCTCACGGCTGCTGCAGCGTGTGTTCGATGGTGCGATCGACCAACTGGTGCACAGCCTGTTCTCCGAGCAAACACCGAGTGAAGCGGAACTGCAGCGACTGGAAACACTCATCGCCGAGATGAAGACTTCCAGGAAACCGTCCGGCAAACGGAAAGGGGGTTCGAAATGAGCCAATCCTTGCAATACCTGATTCAACACGGCCCGATGCTGTTGGCCGGTTCGAGTTTTTTACTCGCCGTGGGAACGATCGCGGTTTTCATTCAGCGTTCCCCCGTGCACCGACAACGCACCGGTGAGTTGACCGCAATGGCCGTGCTGGTATGGCTGGTGCTGGCAAACCTGCCTTTGCCGCGTCCGTCACTTGAACAGTGGGAACGGTTGGGGTGGCTGGTACCGACCGCAGGAAGCCCCCAGACTGTGGAGCACGGCGAGTTCGCGCCGCCGAATCCTGGCCACTCAACCCCACTGATCGATCCCGACATAACGGCTCGCAACCCTGCGAGGAATCTGAGTTCACAAAATCCGTCACCGGCTGAAAGAACGGGCGACACAGAAATTGTCGCAATGATCGAAGCTGAGTCTGCCGCCACTGTGCCGATTTCCCGAGCGGATGCTGTCCTGCCCGAAGCAGACGCGGCGGTGGAGCAAATAACAGCGGGCCAAATAACAGCGGAGCAACTCGCAGTGGGGTCCCCGACGATGACACCCGGCGAGTCTGCTGGGGTTTTGACACCGCCTACGGTCAGCGCGCCGCTTCACTACGGGAACTGGCTTGCGACAATTTTTGGGGCGGGTGCTGGCGTGTGTATTTTGTGGCTGCTGTTGGGACGGGTGTTGTTGTCACGCGTGCTGCGTACTTCCGATAGGCCTGACGATTGGCTACGGGAGCTGTACCTGACACTGCCGTGTCGGCGACGGCCGGACTTGCTGATATCGCAGCGGGCCAGTCGCGCGTTTTCCTTCGGTCTTGTGCGGCCGGTGATTGTGTTGCCGCAAGCTTGCTGTAACGCCGACAAAATCGAACAACTGCGTGCGGTACTGTTGCATGAGTTGGCCCACACGGAACAGGGCGATGCGTGGGATCGGCTGCTGTTCAATGCCGCCTTTCCATTGTTGTACTTTCACCCGCTGTATTGGGTCATCCGCCGCCGCACGTTTATGTCGGCCGAGTTGATTGCCGACGACCGCGCTGCGGCCCAGACGTCGCGTGCATCTTACACGCAGGAGTTGATCGCGCTGGTTCGATCAGGCGGCAGAGTACGCCTTAGGACCGTTCGAGAAATTAATGTCGCTCAGAAAGCCGTGATTTGTTAGGAGTGCCATCCAGCAAATTGTTTACGAATGATCCAGGGAGGCCAAGGATGGCTATTGCGGCATTTGAGCGAT
>Ga0114999_10005118_pt1 | contig 15552 bp, 18 predicted proteins | sample ArcticOcean_MG_C_3_FD_89820 | JGI IMG/M metagenome (GOLD analysis project Ga0114999, IMG submission 89820) | Marine microbial communities from western Arctic Ocean - ArcticOcean_MG_CB8_126 | ecosystem: Environmental > Aquatic > Marine > Oceanic | place: Arctic Ocean: Canada Basin | collected...
CAGCACCGCCGCCAGCGGCAGCGCGCCGGGATCCCCGTCGCCTCACTGGTTGGCTACACGAACGCCGGCAAGAGCACGCTGCTTAACGGCCTGGGCAGGGCGAGAGTCGTTGTGCGCGACCAGCTCTTCTCCACGCTCGACCCAGTCACTCGCCGAGTGAGGCTCCCCGACGGCTCTCCTCTATTGCTGACAGACACCGTCGGCTTCATCCAAAAGCTGCCGACAACCCTGGTGGCGGCCTTCCGCGCCACGCTCGAGGAACTGGAGGAGGCTACGGTGTTGCTTCACGTGGTCGACATCTCGCACCCCAACGCGCCGGAGCACGTCGCTGTCGTCGACGAAGTGCTGCGGAGCCTTCACGTACAGGACAAGCCGCGCGTGCTCGCGCTGAACAAGGCGGATCTACTCGACCCCAGCCTGGGAAGCGACGGAGCAGGCCACGACGGGCTGGAACTCGCATCGAGGGTCGAAGGCACAACAGCCGTCGTCACCTCCGCAGCCTCCGGCCTGGGGCTGGCAGATCTGCTCCAGGCCATCGCTAGCGCCATTCCACATCACCAGGCACTGGAAGCCGCCCCGGTGAGCTAGCCAACCGGCCTCGCTGCGGACCGAACTCACACCCCATCGGAGGACCTTCCATTGACTGAAATAGCCCTTCCGGAGCGCCCTTTTTTCAGCTGTGACGCAGCGAGATTCACCGTGATCGACGCCTTCCAGATGCGCACTGGCGCCGGTCTCGCGAGCGTCGAGCCCACATGCGTGTTCACCGTTGGCACCGGCAATGTCTTCGAGTGCGCGCCGCTGCGAGTGACCAGCAACGAGGGCAAGCGGGTTGTCGTGGAGTGCGAGGGCGACGAGACGGTGGTCTTGGACTTCGGCGATCTGGCAGCGCGCAAGCACACGGCCGACGGTGAGTGGCTCTACCGCGGCGGGCTGGACGAGGCCAACGACGGCCTCGGCTTCATGCGCGCGCGGCTCGCGCGCGGCTAGTGTGAGGCTGGCGTGCTGACCACACTGGGGACCATAGCCGTCACCATCATGTTGCTAGCGTACTGGCAGGAAGAGCGCTCCAAGTGGCTCGTACTGGCGTTCGCCGGCGCATCGGCCGGCACTGCTGCCTACAGCGGCATCGTAGGGGCATACCCGATCACCGGCGTCGAAGCCATCTGGTCGCTGGTCGCGCTCCAGCGCTTCTGGCGGCGGCGCCGTGCCGAGGCCGCGGGAGCATCCTCCGCGACCGAGGCCCCGGCGCCGCGCCGCCCGCCACGCGCCAAAGAGGCTCACTCTGTGATCAAGCCATGAGCGAAAACTCCAAGTTCCGACTGCGCTTCGCCGCCGTCTTCAGCGCAACGACTGGCGTCGCGACCACGCTGACCCACCGAGGAATGCACGTCGGGCCTGCGACATTTGCGAGCCTGGCGGTCGCGGGCATCGCAGTACTCGCGGCCTACGTCGGCGCCACGCTGCTGGGCGACGAGTAACACGAGCACGGCGCTTCTGGCGGCGCATCGGCATCCCAGGCTCTCGCTAGGGGACCAGAAGTGCCTCTACGGCCTTCAGCGGCAATATGCTTATTTATTTGTTCGCACTATTATTGTTATGTAACGTACTAACTGTGAGAAAGCCTGAATGCCTAAGGGAATGGTGTTCCTTTCCTTCAGGGCGCGTCCGCCCCCGCCACGCGCCCTGAAGGGAAAGGCGTAGCATCCCGCATGCTAAAATGCCTCGACGGCCTCGTTACTTGGCAATGGCCATGGCGTCGGGGCTTCCGCAATCCCCGCTTCCTCTCTCGCGCCACCGCGCCTCCTAGTGACTCATGAGCTCACGCGTCCTCGCCGTCGTCGCCGTCCTCGTCGCCATTGCTGCGGCCGTGGTCATGCTGGCCGACTTCGGATCAGGCGAAGAGCCAACGGAGGAGGCGCGCACCTTCGACGAGGTCCTCGCTCTCATTCAGGACCGGTCCGTCAACAAGGGTGACCTGGCCATCGAGGATTTGCTCACCGCGGCCATCCGCGGGGTCGTCGACGCGCTCGATGACCCCTATAGCTCCTACGCCACGCCGGATCTCTACGCGATCACCTCCAACTACAGCGGTCAGTTCGAGGGCATTGGGGCTGAAGTCACCGCCCGCGGCGGCCAGATTCTGATTCAGGCGCCCCTGCCCGGCTCGCCGGCGGAGGGCGCAGGCTTGCTGCCCGGCGACGTCATCCTGGCCGTCGACGGCGACAGCATCGTGGGGCTCACGATCCTCGAGGCGGTGTCCGCGATACGCGGACCCGCGGGCTCCACCGTCATCCTGTCCATCCTCAGGGTCGGCTCGCCCGAGCCCTTCGACGTCTCCGTCACGCGCGACACCATCACCCTAAGCAGCGTCGCCTCGCACACGGTGGACGGCTCGCCGCATATCGGCTACATACGCCTCTCGGCCTACGAGTCGGCGACGCCAGGACAGTTGCGCGAGGCCCTCGCCAGCCTGGGCGCCGGGGGCGCCGAGGCGCTCGTGCTTGACCTGCGCAACAACGGCGGCGGGCTGGTTGACGCCGGCGTCGGCGTCGCGAGCGAGTTCCTCGACGGCGGCGTCGTGGTATCGCTGGTCGACAGCGACGGGGTCCAGGTGGACTTCGAGGCCAGCGATGGCGGCAGCGCTGTCGCCCTGCCGATGGCGGTATTGGTCAACGCCTTCACGGCCAGCGCGGCGGAGTTCACCACGGGCGCGCTCCAGGACTACGGCCGCGCGACCATTGTCGGGTCCCGCACCTTCGGCAAGGGCTCCGTTGGCACGCTCTACTCGCTTGCCAACGGCGGCGGCCTGTCCTTGATTACGGGTCGCTGGCTGACGCCAAACGGGCGCCTCATCGAGGGGGAGGGCTTGGAGCCGGACGTCGCGGTAGGGCCGCCGTCCAACACGCAGGAACTGATCCGCGTCGGCGGCCTGGTCCAGGCGCTCTGCGAAGGCTACGGAGAGGACGGCTCCTCGGTAGGCGCCAACCCCGAAGTACTGGACGCCATCGATACGCTGTGCTCAGTCAAGGCGCCGCCACCGCCGAGCGACGACACCGACGAGGCGCTGGAGGCCGCCGTCGCGCTGCTCAACCGCGAGCTGGGCCGCTAGGTTTCCCATGGCCAAGAAGTCGAAAAGCCGTAAGGCTGCCGCGCCGAAACCGACGGCGTCCGCGGGGCAACCGCACTACCGCACCGTCGCCGACAACCGGCGCGCGCGCTTCAATTTCGAGGTCATCGAGAGCGTCGAGGCCGGCATCGCCCTTACTGGTACGGAGGTCAAGTCAATCCGCGCCGGCCGGGTGAATATAAGAGACGCGTATGGACTGTTCCGCGAGGGCGAGCTATGGCTCCAAAACCTGCACATCGCCTCCTGGGCAGCCGGCGGGCCTTGGAACCATGAGCCGCTGAGAACGCGCAAGTTGCTGATACACCGCTCGCAGCTAAACAGGCTGGCAGCCCAGGTTGGACAACAAGGGCTCACGCTGGTGCCCTTACGTCTTTACCTCAAGGACCACCACGTCAAGGTCGAGCTCGCGCTGGCCAAGGGGCGCCGCCGCTACGACAAGCGCAAACGGATCATGGAGCGGGAGACCGGCCGCGAGATCGCGCGGGCCATCCGCGAACGCTCACGCTGAGGAACGGCCCTGCACCGAGGCTCCGTTCAGCGCATCCCTGATGCCCAGCCACATATCCTCGACCACCCCTCACGAGATGCCGGATATGAGTTCGGCCTTGCTCATGCGCGCAAGCAGTCCCCTAGCCGCTTGGGATCGGATACGGCCCAGGCCTGTACTTCTGGTACGTCCACGACGACTCCTTGCACGGTCGCTAGAGGGTGCGCATGCTGGCGTGACGCAACCGTGGCGGACCACGGAGCCATCACCCTTGAGCGCAAGATGTTCAGAGGGCGTCCTTAATGCTCGTTGAGCACATGGGCCGGCGGCGAGGACTTGGCGCGCCGCGCGGTACAGGCAACCGGCGATACTGACGTCCAGTACGGTCTTGTACAATGCGTAGGTCCGACCTGGGGATGCGTGGTTTCGACAGGGGATGGTTGGGCAGGATTGCAGGCCGAGGTCGTCGCCCCCTCGTTAATAAGGTGACAAAAAAGTGACTGGCAACAAGCAAGTCGCACTGGCCGCGTAAAGCACGTAGCCACGCACCTGTCGCCCACCCCGACGGCGGCGGGTTGCGATATATAGCCGGGGTGCCGCGGCTCTGACGCCGCTACGAGTCGCCTAAGATCAGCGGTAGGCTCCCGTGCAGTCCGCCGGTGGACGTCTCGGGAGTGTCGATAAAACGCCGGATAAGCCTGTAGTACATCCTGCACCGGTATCTTCTGGACGGGGAGTTCGACTCTCCCCCATCTCCACCATCAACACCGGGCGGTGGTAGAAGAGCCAGTGTTCATGATCATGCCCGGAGGCCGAAGCTTCCTCCCAGTCGCCGCCGGTTGAGCAACTCCTTGGCCTTGGACCAAGAGAACCATGCCATCCGCCCACTCATTTCGTTCCCGGAGTGCAGGTGTAGCTCGCTAAAGAACTTGAGGAAGAAGAGACCTGCCTCACGAGCGGTCACCGGCGACTTCTGGGCAAGGGCCAATGGTGCTAAGCCTGTGGGCGCCTTCAACAGCTCCTCGGTCAAGGCCGGGTCGTAGTCCTGCCATGAACAAACCGCAAGGAGCTTCGGGCCGGCAACATTGGCCTTTAGCCAGGCCACCTGGCTCCGTAACTCGCCGGCAGCAGAGGGTGCAGCGTTCTCACCGTGGCCTACCAGCAGCAGGCAACTCGCGCTCTCAAGTGCCTGTCGGTGTGAGTTCAACTGCTCAGGCTCGCTGACCCTCAGAGAACCGGCCCCCACCAGCCTTAGCTTTCTGCGCGCCATGGCTGTGAACAGGCGGTCACAGAATTCAGACTCCCAGCCGGCGAGGTTGCGCGAGGCGTCCACCAGCAGCACTACCGGCGGAGTCTCAATGACGGTTGGACTCCACATAGGTGTGACCCCTACCCGGTCAATGCCCTGGCCAGCGCTCCCGCCTCATCACCAGTTAGGAAGAAGTCCAGCTTGGTCACCTGACCCAACTTACTCAGCGTCAGCACTAGGCGAACCTGCCCACCGTCAGCTTCCTCCAGTTCGAGGATCTTCGGGTCGTGAGCTAACTCGAACAACTGCGTCACGTTGAACTCTCCCGTCAAGGACTATCACTCATCCAGAGGTTTCACGTCGGGCTCTACGAAAAGATCCGGGTCACGGGCAAACAGCTCCCATGGCTTGAACGATTCAACGAATGCCTTTGCTTCGTCCAGACTCGCGATATCTCGGCGAGCGCGGTCCGGGTTGTAACCGAACGTCACAGCGAGAGCGTCGAATCCACGCGGGGTCACTCGCACGCCGCCGATCCGCTCCACGCGTTCGCCATCCGCCAAGACCAGCCGCAGGCCCTGCTTCGCCTCCTGCCAGTAGACCTTCATCGTCACTCACCTATCCTGCCTATCGCGATGGCGTGCAACTACGGGCTGATTGAGGGCCGCGCGCAACACGCGCAGCGCTCCAGTTGTTCGCCGCCTGCTAGGTGTTGTAGTCCTAGCACTCGGTTGTGGTCGCCAGCGCACTTCTAAGTCGTGGTCGTACGCGTCGCCAACAGTGTAGGTGGCCCGCTGGCGGATGGCCTAGTCCTCGTGCAGCAAGAAGTCGAGGACCAACCGATTGAACTGGCTGGACTTCTCGTACTGACACCAGTGCCCGCAGTCCGGAAACACGTGGAACTGGGATCGCCTGATCCGGGACAGCAAGTTCAGGCCATGGTCCAGCGGCGAGAAGCGGTCCTCTCGTCCCCAGAGGATCAGGGTGTCTGCCTCGATCTGGTGGGCCACCGGAATCAAATCCGACCGGGCGGGAGCTGACTGACGCCTGTTCTCCATGTGCTCAGGGTGCGCGAGCGCCGAGGCATGCCGGCGGTCGATCAGCTCATCGGTCTTGAAGCGCTCCTCGTAGACAAAAAGGTTGACGATGTGAGCCATATTCTCGCGTGTGGGCTCGGTCCAGTAGGCGTTAAGCGCCTTGATGCCCTCAAGCAACACAGGTGCGTAGGCGCTGTACGCGTAGCCCGCCGGGCCCATGAGGATCAGCTTGCCCAGCCTTTCCGGGTACATCGTCGCGAACCGAATCGACGTCGCCCCGCCCATCGAGTTCCCGATGAGATGGACGCGCTCGATGTCCAGCGCATCGAGCGCGTCTCGTATGGCGGTGGCGTTGAAGGCTGATCGTTCTTCCATGATCGGCATCGAATCCGACTTCCCGAACTGAGGCATGTCCATGAGCATCGTGCGGAAGTGCTCCGATAGCGGCCCCAGGTTGGTGTCGTAGTTACCCCATCCGTTGGCACCCGGTCCGCCGCCGTGGATCGCGATCAGGGCGGGCCCTGAACCTGCTTCGTTGTAGTGCAACTTGATGCCACCTGCCTGCACGTACTGGCTCGTCAACTCTTCGGTCAGGCCTTCCGTTGCCATCGCTATTCCTCCATTCGGTGCGGTCATTCGGTCCGGCCCGCCGAGTCTACACCCGCTCTGGTTCTCGCCTGTGGGGCAGGCGAAGCCGCCGCGACCGAATGACCAGAGACACCCTTCGGTCAGGCCGCAGCGCGGTGTTTCTTGACACCCATTGGCCTTCTGCTACGGTTGCGCCCGCCAGTGGCGGGGGCGGCCGCGCAAGCCCACAGCGCTCGCCCGCTCTTGAGGAGGTGCGAATGGCAACCGAGACGCTCACCGAAGAAGGCACTAGCAAGTTCGTTCAGGCTGGTGGTATCAAGTTGCACTACAACGAGGCCAGCCCAAGGGCTGGCCGCGGGGTAGGCTCTGGCGATGCCGTCATCATGCTGCACGGCGGAGGGCCCGGTGCATCGGGCTGGAGCAACTTCAGCACTAACGTCGGCGCGTTCTCCGAGAAGTACCGCACGCTGCTGTTGGACTTGCCCCAGTATGGCAAGTCGGACCCAGTGGTGATCGACGGTGACGCGACCCTCTACAACGCCCGGGCGATCAAGGCGATGTTCGATGAACTAGGCATAGAGAAGGCTCACTTCATCGGCAACTCCTTTGGCGGCGCCACGTCGCTGCGGTTCGCCATCGACTACCCGGAGCGCGTCGGCAAGCTCGTCGTCATGGGCCCGGCCGGCAGCGGGCCAAGCTACTTCATGCCGCGCCCGCTGGAGGGCATCAAGGCGCTCAACGCCTGGTGGGACAATCCGTCGCGCGCGCAGATGAAGAAGATCGTCAACCTGTTCGTCTACGACGCGAAGTTCAAGACCGATGAATTGATCGACATGCGCCACCAGGCCGGGCTGAGCCACCCGGAGCATATTGAGGCCCGCGCGAGGTCAACCAACCGCTTCACGCCCGACTTCACACCCGAACTGGCCAGCATCCAGGCGAAGACGCTCATCGTCTGGGGACGCGACGATCGCTTTTCACCGCTGGACTTTGGGCTCAACATGCTCTGGCGCATTCCCGACGCCCAGTTCCACATCTTCCCTGAGTGCGGCCACTGGGTGCAGTACGAAAAGTCGGACGAGTTCAACCGGCTCATCATCGATTTCTTCGAAGGCGACTAAGTCCTACCGCTACTGTTTGAGCCCTGGCCATCGTCGGCTGGCCAAGACTTTTCCTCTCACAAAATTCGCGGAATTCCCCGCGGCCGAGAGCATGGCGACTGAGTGCAGCCCCGCTGGCGGAGAGACTGCAGGGGTCGGGTCAGGACAACAGGTCACGGTCGACGGGACCAATGCGATCGTGGAGCTAGATCCCCACTAGCGCGCGTGCGCTCCGTCGGGGTTAGACGTAGCCGCGGAGCTCGACGGCCCGGGCGACGCGCTGGACGCCGATGAGGAACGCGGCCTCGCGATGCGAGACTCCCTCTCGTACTACTGCCGCGGCAACGGCACGGTAGGCAGCGCTCATCCGCGAGCGCAGTTCCGTGTTGACATGCTCTTCGTCCCAGTGGAACTGCTGGAGGTTTTGGGTCCATTCGAAATAGGACACTGTCACGCCGCCGCCGTTGACAAGAATGTCCGGCAGGACGGGGATTCCTCGCTCCAGCAGGATGGCGTCAGCCTCCGGGGTTGTGGGGTGATTCGCAGCCTCGAGTACCACCCTCGCGCTGACAGTCGGCGCGTTGTCGCTGGTAATGACGTTCTCGATGGCCGCCGGCACCAAAACATCACAGTCCAAGCCGAGCAGGTCTTCGTTGCGGGCCGGCTCGGCAGCAGCGAACCCGGCGACCGTGCCCGCCCGCACGGCATGCGCGGCAAGGGCGTTGATGTCTAGGCCCTTGTCGTTCGCAACCCCGCCACGGTGATCAGACACTGCGACGATACGCATTCCCGCCTCGGACGCAATGCGGGCGAACCACGACCCGACGTTGCCGAACCCTTGCACCGCCACCCTCGCGTCCTTCAGGTCGATACCGAGGTCGGGCGCCGCTTCGGCGAGCACGTAGTAGGCGCCGCGGCCTGTCGCCGCCTCACGCCCCAACGAGCCCCCGATCTCGACCGGCTTGCCCGTAACGCAGGCCGGCGTGTGGCCATTGATGGCGCCGTAGGCGTCCATGAACCAAGCCATCGTCATAGCGTTGGTCCCCATGTCAGGCGCCGGAATATCGCGATGCGGCCCGATGATGTGCTCGATGTTCATGACATAGCGCCGCGTAAGCCGGTTCAGCTCCTCGGTGCTGAGCTCATGCGGGTCGACGGCGACGCCACCTTTCGCTCCGCCGAACGGGACATCAAGCAGCGCCGTCTTCCACGTCATCAACGATGCAAGGGCGCGCACCTCGTCCTGGTTCGCTAGCGGGTGGTAGCGAATGCCGCCCTTGTATGGCCCCCGGGCACCGTTGTGCTGGACTCGGCAGCCGTGGAACACTTGCACGCTGCCATCGTCCATGCGGACTGGCAATGCGACATCCATTTCTCGCCAGGGCGTGACCAGTATTTGGCGCATACCCTCGGGGAGGCCGAGGCGCGCCGCCGCGTGGTCCACAGAAATGTCGACGTCGCTCTTGGAGCTACGGCCTTGCCCATCCATTTAACCGGCCCCCTACTGGCTGAGGGCGCGCTGGGCGCGCCTCAGCCGTCGCACTCGGGCGCCTGCTCTTTTGGCTGTGTGGAATATACGAGTGGTCGCTATGCCCAGTCGCCGGTCAGAAAGTCGATGACGTGGGCGTTGTACTCCGCCGGCTTCTCGAAGGGCGACCAGTGGCCAGTGTCCTTGAGCACGGTCAGCCGAGAGTTCGGGATGAGGTTCAGGGCGTTGATGCCGATCTCGAACTGACACGTGCGGTCGTTGCGGCCCCAAATGACCAGCGTCGGCGCCTTAATGTCCATGATGTTGCGGCTGTGGTCATAGGGCTCGCTGACGGACTTGGCGCGAGCCTCGGTCAGGTCTGGCCGCCCAGTGTGCTGCTTGAGCACGTAGTCGACCAGCTCGTCGGTGACCAGGCTGTGGTCGACGATGTGGAGTTCAAGATAGCGGCGGAAGTTCTCGTGGGTTGGGTTCGTGCCCGCCTCGCGGGCCGCGCGGATGCCCTCTTCCTGTTTGTTGGCCAGCAGGTACTCGTTCGGGTAGCCGCCCGCTGTGCCGATGTGGCCGCCGCCCCAAACGAGCTTGTTGGTGCGGTCAGGAAACAGGTAGGCGAAGGTCAGCGCGGTCTGGCCTCCTTGTGAGTTGCCGAGGATATGGGCCTTCTTGATGCCCAGCGCATCCATCAGCGCTAGGGCAGCCTTCGCCTGGTGGACGTGGGTGGGCTCGTCGTAGACCAGCGGGCCGCTCTTGGCGAAGTTCGGCAGGTCCATGGCAATGCACCGAAAGTGCAGGGAAAGCTCAGGGAAGTTCTTGTGGAAGGTGATCCACGCCGTGGTCCCCGGCCCGTACGAGTGGAGCATTATCAGCGGGTCGCCTGTCCCGATGTCGTGGTAGTGGAGAGTGGTCCCCCCCGCTTCGATGGTCTTACTGGTGTTCTCTTCGGTGAGTTGCGTACTCGGGGCCATGCTTCGCTCCTTGGTAGTCAAATCGATAGTCGAGTTGCGCGAGCGGCGAGGGTACTACCTCAAAGGCCACAGCGGTAGCGGCGCCTGCCCTTAGGTGTCAAGGAACATCTGGATGTGCGGCGCGATCTGGTCCGGCAGATCGCGCACGAAAAAATGACTGTTGGTATCGACCGCCACCAACCGCGCATTCGGCAGGAGCCGCTCAAGATGCTGGCCCACGGCAAGGGGCGCCGTCGCGTCCTGCGTGCCGAAGATGAGCAGGCACGGTATCGGGAGGTTCGCGATGCGCTTCGATAGAGCGGTCCGGTCGTCGTCAAGCCAGTCTGGGTTGCCAGGGGCTCCCTGCCTGTACGCGGCCCGCCAGGCCTCGGGGTCGAACGAGGACATCGAGACACCGCCTGAGGTCCCCGTCAACACGAGGTGGCGCACCAGGCGGTGATGCTTGAGTGCCAACTGCATGGCCATTACGCCGCCCATGGACTGTGCCAAAATGTCGACTGGACGATCGATGTACGTCTCAATCCAACTCGCCAGGTCCTCAAGCGAGACCAGACTAGGGTCCGGAGGGTTGCCGCCGAAACCCGGGTAATCGAACGCCACGTGCTCCACCGGCAGCGTGAGGCGGTCGATCACGGGCTGCCAGAAGCGCCCGACGCCACTCGCACCCGGAAGGAAAAGCACGCGCTGCGCTCTCGAAGCGTCGGCCATGCGGCAGAGGCTATCACCGCGGGCCTGGCCCCAAGGGGTATGCTCCAATGGAGAGGCTTGGCCCAGAGGAGCCCTCCCTGCCCGTCGTGCAGCGCATCTCCGTCTTCGAGATCGTCGAGCCGACCTAGCGGACGACTGAGGTCTGGTTAGAATTGCCGGCCAATGGAGGAATCATGGAGTACGCACTGTTGGGGCGCACCGGCGTGCGCGTGTCCCGCATTTGCCTCGGCACGGCGCTGTTCGGTCTAACGCCATTGGAGGCCAGCGTACCGGCGCTCGTCGACCGTGCGCTGGGCCTCGGCATCAACTTCATCGACGTCGCGAACACCTACGGCAACAGGCCCAGCTTCGATAGGCCGGGCCTGCCGCCGCACGATGAGCGCAAGTCGGCCGAGGAGCTCGTAGGCCACGCGCTCCGGGGGCGCCGCCACGAGGTCGTGCTGGCGACGAAGGTGGGTGAGCGCATGCACCCCGGCCCCAACGGCAGCGGCCTCAGCCGCGGCCACGTGATGCACCAGGTTGAGGATTCACTTAGGCGCCTACAGACCGACTACATCGACCTGTACTACGCCCATCACCCCGACCCTGCCACGCCCATCGAGGAGACGCTGCGCACGATGGATGATCTGGTCCGCCAAGGCAAGGTCCGCTACTTTGCCATGTCCAATTACGCGGGCTGGCAGGTTGCAGAGACGGTGCTGGTCGCGGAGCGCCTCGGCCTAGCTGCCCCGGTCTGTAACCAGGTGCGCTACAGCATGATCGCCAGGCAGGTCGAACGGGAGGTCGCTCCGGCCGGTGAGCACTTCGGCATCAGCCTCCTTCCCTTTAGTCCGCTCGGTGGTGGGTTGCTAAGCGGGGGGGCCAACGCGAGCCAGCCCATCGCCGGCAACCAGCGCTGGCGCGGAGGCCAAGGTCCCGGCTACACACCGGCGCAGGTGGGGGTGGCTAAGGAGATGGACCGGCTCGGCGCCGAGTGGGGGCATCCTGCGGCGCATCTAGCCCTTGCCTGGCTTTTGGCCAAGCCGAGGGTCGCCAGCGTCGTCGTCGGGCCTGGCAGAATCGCGTCGCTGGAGGAAAGCGCCAGCGCCGCGGGCGTTGCCTTGACTCCAGAGCAGCTCGTGGCGCTGGACTCGGTCGGAGCGGACATCAGCTAACGATACGGGGTGCGACTCAGGGCCGGTTCATGAGGAACGTGGCCGTCTCTTCGAAGTACCCGACAAGAAGCGCGGCATCCGAGGGATCGAGGGCCTGCGCGGTGACGGCGGTCCGCATGTGGAGAGCCCAGGCATCTCGCTCGACCTGCCCGATGGGGAACGGGAAGTGGCGCCTTCGCAGGCGTGGGTGACCGCGCTCCATGGTGTAGTACGGCGGGCCGCCCCAGTACTGGGCGAGGAACGCCGCCAAGTGCGCTTTCCCTGGCTCCAAGTCATCTGGGTACAAGGGCCGGAGCACCGGATCGACAGCGACCTCCTCATAGAAGCGGTCCACCAGCGCCACGAAGAACGGTCCACCCCCCACTCGGTCGTGAAGCGTACTCCCTATGGTGTCGCTTCCTTGCTCATTCTCGAAACCCATGCTGCTCGCCGCCACCCTTCGTCTGAGATAGGCTGAGGATAACAATCTGGCCGCGAGGGCGCGCCGGTATAGCACCAGGCCAACCGACATTTCCGATCCCAGAACCACAGCCGCTACGACACTCAGTATCATTGGGTAAGCGTCCCGGCATCTTCTACGGCTGGTTCATCGTCTTCGGGTTGTCGCTCGTGGCCGGCGTGTCCATGAGTATGGCCGGGCCGAACTACACGCTGTTCATCAAGCCCATGGCGGACGAGTTGGGCTTCAGCCAGGCGGTCTTCGGGTGGTCGGTCACGGTCCGGCTGGTAGCGATGGCTGCGTTCAGTCCGCTGCTCGGACCACTGCTGGACCGGCTCGGCGCGCGCGGCCCCCTGGCCGTTGCTGGCGGCGTCATGGGTCTCGCCGTCATCGGCCTTTCGCTGGTCTCGCAGCCATGGCACCTCATCGGCCTGTTCGCCATCATGGGCCTGACCGGCATACAGGGCGGCGGCATGCTGTACGTCTCCGTCCCTATCGCCAAGTGGTTCATCCGGCGCCGCGGACTGGCAATGTCACTGGGTTTCATCGGCGGGCCCATCGGCTTCACCCTGGCCGTGCCGTTGGAGCAACTACTCATTGACTCCATCGGATGGCGCGACACCTGGTTGATCCTCGGATCCACGGGCGGCATCGTCACCGTCCTTGTCGCGCTGCTCGTTGTGCGTCGACGGCCCGAGGACATGGGCCTGCTGCCCGACGGCGAGCGTCGTCCGCGCTCAGACGACGCACCGGTAGTGAGCTCACGGCCGATCGAGCAGTACCAGTACACGCGGCGGGAGGCCATCCACACTCGAGCGTTCTGGTTGCTCGCCATCGCCTTTGGCTTCCAGTTCTTCGCTGGCAGCGCCGTCGGTGTCTTCCGCGTCCCTTTCTTTCAAGAGAAGGGGTTCGACCCGCAAGTGATCGCGCTGGGGCTCTCCGTGGATGCCTTCTCCGCGCTTCTCGGTGCCTTGGGTGTTGGTTTCTTCCTCGACCGCCTCTCCGCTCGGTACATAGGGCTCGCCGGGTTCATAAGCCTAGGGCTGTCCGTGCTATTGACCATCACCGTAGGCTCGACGCTTCAGATGTTCGCGGCGAGCGCGCTACTTGGGTTGGGTTTTTCCATCCTGGTGGTGACGCAGAACCAGGTTTGGCCGAACTACTTCGGCCGGGCCCACGTCGGCAGCATTAGAGGCGCCGCCCTGCCCGTCACTTTCTCACTAGCTGCGATATCGGCACCGCTCACGGGCATGTTCAAGGACATGACCGGCGAATACTTCATCGCGTGGTGGATCGCGCTTGCCGGGCTCGCTGTCGCCGCGCTGCTGATCTTCATCGTGCGACCACCCACGCGCATGCTGGCAGGCGCTAGCCCCACACCCACGAGCGCTTAGGACCCTGCTGGGACTACCAGTGGCCTGGCGCTTTGCCCGGCGAGTAGCCCTTCCCGTCCGGCGACCAACCGTTGGTGTTAGCGAAGTTCCCCCGTTTCTGGATGCCGCGCATGTGCTTGGCAACCACCATGCGCCAGCGCACGATGATGTAGTCGGGACGATAGAGGCGCTCGCGATTGAACCAGTCTTCGTTGGCGTACACGTGCTCCATCCCCGCGCGCCCCACGGCGTCGAGGTTGTTGAAGCCCCAGGTCGGACCGTCGCCGGGGAAGGCCGTCTGGTCTGCAGGTATCTTCCACACCAGCGGCCCGAGGACGTTGTCGCATTCCTCGTGGAATGCTCGCTCCTCCTCTTCCGTCTCGCAGTACTGCGACTGCGTGATCATGTAGGTATGACTGTGCTCGTCGATGGGCACGTACCATTCGAAGTGGATCATGCCCGGCTTGGGGAACCAGTCCACTTCTAGGCCGCAGGGCATGTACAGCCCGACGTCGAGATCGGCTCCCTCCGGCGGGTTGTTCGGGTCGACGTTGGCGGCGACCACCATCTGGCCTTCAATCTCGGCCGACCAAACCTGCACGTCCTTACCCTGGAGCTTCACCACGCCCTTGGGCTCGGGGCCCTCCTCGTCGTAGACAACGACCCCTTCTTTGTTCGGTGAGTAGGTGCCCAGCGGCAGAGGGATTTTCATAGCGGAGACGATCTCCGCGCCGCGGTGGGCGTAGATGTGGCCTGCGTCGAAACCGTTCTCCGCCGAGATGCGCCAGTTGGCATTGATCCGGTGCCGCATGAGCGGATGGAACTTGAGGCCGGCGTTCCAGAACTTGGGCTGCACGTCGGTCTTCAGCGGAGGCGGTGGGTCCATGTCCCCGATGAACACGAAGACCACGCCGTTGTGCTCCTCCACAGGGTAGGAGCGCAGGTTGATCTTCCCGATGGCGTTGCTGCCCGGCTCGGTGAGAATCTGCACCAGCTTGCCGTCGCGCACGTCGTAGGTGAAGCCATGGAGCCAGCAGGTGATCGTGTTCTCGGTGTAGCACTCGGGCTTGGTGGAAAAGGCCATGCCCCGGTGCGCGCAACGGTCCTCGACGCCGTACACGCGGCCTCCGGCTCGCTTGAAGATGATGCGCTCGCCCAGCCGCATCTCAGCGATGGTCTCGCCCTCATCGAGCTCCTGGCTGAAGAAGGCCGGGTACCAATGGTCGCGGATGCCAAGCTCCGCATCAAGATAGGCTTGGTAGGGCTTAACGCGCTCGACCTCGTCGACGGCCTCTTCGGTGTCGCTAATGTTCGCCAGCCGGTCCTCGCGAGAGGCTTCCTTGACCATGCTCATTTCCCTCAGGCGGTTGGTTTCGGCGGAGTGTATACGATCCGGCAAGACCGGAGGGTCCATTCGGGAAAGGCGGCTACCCTTACGCATGTATTCCTGCGTCGGGGTGCGCACTACCGGCGGCCTGCGGGTAGCCCCGCAAACCGGCTCCGCCATAGGCGGCGAAACCGGCGCTCCGGCGTCTTCTCAGCTATCCGTCTTCGCCCCCGATGAAAGCAGGGTATGGGTGGTGCCACTGGCGATACAGCACGTAGGTGCGGTACCTCCACAGCGGTTGCCTTTTCTTCACATGCCGTCGTTCTCTGGAGAGGTGTCCTTCGTCGGGCATAGTGGTACCGTCCTCTCTGCCTGTATGTCGCGCGCCCGCGTGAAGCTGGTCGGGCCGCGCAGTGAACGTCAGTCGAGCGCCCTGGTCGCCAATCGCGGTCGACGAGTCATGGGCGTATAGTCCGAGTCCTTAGGAGGTGTTGCCGTGGGCGATCGTC
>Ga0114999_10005119_pt1 | contig 15552 bp, 9 predicted proteins | sample ArcticOcean_MG_C_3_FD_89820 | JGI IMG/M metagenome (GOLD analysis project Ga0114999, IMG submission 89820) | Marine microbial communities from western Arctic Ocean - ArcticOcean_MG_CB8_126 | ecosystem: Environmental > Aquatic > Marine > Oceanic | place: Arctic Ocean: Canada Basin | collected...
CTCGGGCTGTGCCGCGACGGATGGTCTTTCTGAGTTTCGGGTGGGGGGTGACTCGTGAGAGTTGGTATCCCGACGTGCAGACGACTGGCACCCACTACAAGCTGCCCGCCGGGCTGGCTCCGCTGGCTCGTCACAAGTCCGACATCACCGTCATCCAGAACCTCTCCAACCAGTTCTCCTCCGAAGCTCACTGGGGAAGCACGTTTTACCTGACCGGTGCCAATCGTTACGCCGAGCCAGGCCAGAGTTTCTTCAACACGATTTCGGCCGACCAGGTCGCAGCCGAGACCTTCGGTAAACAGACTCGGTTCACTTCGATCCAACTGGGGTGCAACAAGGCCGAAAACTCGGGCCACGGACCCGGCCTCTCGCTGGCCTGGAACCGGTATGGCAAGCCGATGGCCGGTCTCGACAACCCGGCCCGAACCTTCCACAAGCTGTTCTCAGACGGCAAGACGCCGCTGGCACAGCGGCTGGCCATGCTCAAGCAACGCCGCAGCGTACTCGACACCGTACTGCAGGACGCTCGCGGTGTCGGACGCGGACTGAATCGAGCGGATGCGGACAAGCTGAGTGAATATCTGCAGTCGATTCGCGACATCGAAATCCAACTCACCAAGCAGGAACAGTGGCTCGATGTCCCCAAACGGCAACCCGATCCGCCGGTTGAAAAACCGGCCGACGACGTCAACGGATACGACGAGGTCAAGCTGATGTACGACCTGATCGTCGCGGCCCTCCAGGTCGATGCCACGCGAGTCATCACCTACAGGCAGCCGGTCGACAGCTTGATCCGCAGCCTCGGTGCCACGATCAGCGGGCACAACATGAGCCACTACACGCCGGGATTGCGGATGCAGGTGGCCGAATTGCGAGACCGCAAGCAGTCCGAGTTGCTGGCATACCTGATCGACCGACTCAAGGCGACCAGCGAACCGGACGGCAGCAGCCTGTTCGACAATGTCTCGCTGAGCTACGGCAGCAATATCCAGTCGATTCACTACCTGACCAATTGCCCGACGGTGATCACCGGCGGCGGTGCCGGCGTCAAGCACGGCCGACACCTCGTCCTGCCCGGCTCCGGCACACCACTCTGCAACCTCTGGCTCAGCCTGCTCCAGGGCGTCGGGCTGAAGGTCCAATCCCACGGCGACAGCACCGGCATTCTCCCCGACCTGTTTGCCTGATCCCCCCAAACGACTCTGGCACACACGCTCGCGGCCGGAGTGCCAAGGATTACTCGAATTGCCTGTCCCCACAATGACCGAGCCCCCGCCCGTGGCGGGAGCGGCACGAACTGGTTCCAGGCAAATGACCACAATCACCGCCAGCCGATTCCTTCTCACGCTTCTCGTTGCCACAACGGTTCTGCCATCCAGCGTCACGGCCGCCTCACGCCCTCACATCGTGCTGATGATGGCTGACGATCTTGGGTGGGGGGATGTGAGTTACCATGGTGGCCCGATCGCCACACCCAATATCGACAAGCTGGCCAGCCAGGGGGTCCGGCTGAATCAGTTCTACGCTCAGCCGGTCTGTTCACCGACTCGAGGAGCCCTGCTGACAGGGCGATACCCGATCCGCCTCGGCCTGCAATGCGGAGTCGTGCGACCATGGGCAGAACATGGCCTTCCGCTGGCCGAACGCACACTGCCGCAGGCACTGGCCGAAGTCGGGTACGCGACGGCGATGGTCGGCAAGTGGCACCTTGGGCATGTTCAACCTGCCTACCTGCCGACACGACGAGGCTTTGATCAGCAATACGGCCACTACAACGGTGCACTCGACTATTTCACCCACATCCGCGACGGTGGCCACGACTGGCACCGCGACGACAAGCCGAATTACGATCAGGGCTACTCGACCAACCTGATCGGTGAACATGCGGCAAGGATCATTTCCGAGCACGATCCAGCCAAACCGTTGTTCCTTTACGTACCGTTCAATGCGCCTCATACGCCGCTTCAAGCACCGCAGAAGTACATCGATTCCTACGCCAAGATCCCGAACCAAAAACGACGTACGTTTGCTGCCATGGTCACCTGCATGGACGACGCCGTCGGGCGGATCACAGCGGCACTGGCCAAACACAACTTCAAGGCCAACAACACCCTGATCGTCTTCTGCTCGGACAACGGTGGCATCAGGACACTCGGCTCCAACGGTCGGCTACGCGCCGGCAAAGGAACGCTTTACGAGGGTGGCCTTCGAGTACCAGCCATTGCCGTCTGGAAAGACAGGCTGAAAGCCGGCAGCATCGTCGACCAACCGCTGCATGTGGTCGATCTCTACCCGACACTGCTTCGACTGGCCAAGGCAAAGACTGCCCAGGCACAACCGCTCGACGGCAAAGATGCCTGGCCAACGATCGCCGAGGGCAAACCCACGCCGCACCAGTTCATCCTGCACAACTCGACGCCGTTTCACGGTGCGATCCGCATGGGTGACTGGAAACTGATCCGAAACGGCCACGTCAGTGCCAACGCGACACGAAACAGTAAGACGGAGACGTGGGAACTGTTCGACATCCGCCAGGATCCGTTCGAGAAGAACGACCAGAGTCGAGAGCGTCCCAAAGTGCTGTTACGGCTCAAGACAAAGCTCGCCGAACTAGCCGGCAAAGCGGTGAAACCGAACATCCTGACAAACCGACCGCCCGACGGGTTCCGCTCACCCAAGGTCTGGGGGAACGCTGAGTGATCCAGACTCACTCGTAGTCAAGTACCCCCGGCAGGGATCGAACCTGCGACCTACGGTTTAGGAAACCGTCGCTCTATCCCCTGAGCTACGAGGGCAAGTGCTTTGACAACCCCCGCTTACGGCCGGTCGCCAAATACCTTTTTATCGGTTGGACACCCGTTTTGACACCCGCGTATATCTCCGCCGTCCCCACCGCCCGACGCCGGGGGCCGTGGTTCGGATCTGGCGGGTTGCACGCCGGGGCTGGGGTGGGACGACTGGGGTGCCGTCTTCGAGCCTGGCCGCCCATTTTCATCTCACCGTGGGGAATGATCTCACCACGGACTTGTACTTCTCCCTGATGATGTCGCGGCGTCCACGGTTCAGATACAGAATCTCAAATCTCGCCAGGCCGGGAATTCTGACGACAACATAGCCCCCCGGCTTCCTGGTGAAATCCAACTGAACTGCGTCGTCGAAGTCGGGCGAGACAAGGTACACCGCATTGACATTGTCGGCTTTCACTCGTAACCGCATCTCCTGGCCGTCTGCCACGCGGTCCAGAACGGATGGATATGACGTGCTGTAATCGGCGGGAATCTCGGTACGAACCCGTGCCAGACGCCCACCGATACAGTTCATCAAGGTCACGAACGTCCCTGGCTGAGTTCCGGCAGAATGGGTGTAACCCTGCACCACGACTCCAGCAGGTATGTTCTCGGTCACGACTGCCAGATTGTCGCACTCACTTCTCACCAGGTTCGTCAGCAGGCGTGAACACTCGGGAACCCGTGGATCTGTGAATGCCTTTCCCGGATGAGCGCCCCCTCCCACGCTGCTGACAGCCGACTTCACGTCGGGCTGGAAACCGATGTGGATCGCGCGACCGCGACCATGGTGATTGACGGTAACACTTGGGCTGAGGTTTCCCGCAGCATCTCGAGCCTGTGCCAGCACTCGGAGTGACGCGGAAGTGACCCTGACCTTGACGTGCTCGGTTTCATTCGCGAACGACTCGCCCAAACTCTGCCCAACAAGGCTCTTGGTAGAACTCAAGATCGTGTGGGGGGAAGCCACATCACTCACGTAACTGACTCCAAGAGTCTCTGAGAGACCGAAGTCAGACCGCCTTGCCCCGGTTTCGTCATAAAGCGACGTCTTGCCAGTGGCAATCAGTGTTCCACCGGCATTCACAAACCGCCTGATCTGGCGAGTTTGGGCGTTGGACAATGCGCTGGCATTCGGCAGCACCAGGACGTCATATCCCCCAAGCCGCCCCGGAGTGAGATCTCTCTCCATGAGTACGTTGTAGGAGATCTGTCCGTCCGTCAGCGCGTTGCACCACCCGAAGTAATTCATGTACACCTGCGGATTGCTCACGGTTCGGGTCGTTGAGGGATACAGAATTCCCACGTTTGCCAGTGGCTTCAGTCCGGTATGCAGGCCACCCAGTTTCTTTTCCCAAAGGGAGAGCGCAGTCAACTGGGGACTGAAGCGGTCCACGCCCATCTGGTAGAAGTAGCCACTCCCCTGGGACATCCCCAGCAGCCAGGTGAAAGCCTCCGCGTCAGGCGACTGGTTGTAGAACAGCGTAAAGAAGCTGGTGTCCTGGTGAACCGCGGCGGCCAACGCGTACCTCATGTCAGCTATGACCGACAGGTAATTGTGGAAGTAGAGCATGTGCGGAGATCCGGGCTGGCTCTCGGTGAACATCAGGTTCCAACTCCGCGACATGGACTCCAGTTCCAGGTCGTTTCCGAACTGCGACGGCATAGAAAAGCACCCGAACAGGATCTTGTCCCGGCCTCCCTGTTCATCCAGCGCCCGTCTCAGCAGCGCATAGAAGTCTCCGTTTTGCTTGATCCTCCACTTGAACCAGGCTCGGAAAATCGCGTCGTTGTGGTCCCCGAGGATGGCATTCGCCGCCGCCCCACTGGGCAGGACATACCCCGAATCTCTCGTGAACTCAGCCCGGCAGTGCGTGCACCCGCAGGTCCAGCGATCAACCGCGCTGGAGATGAACTGCACCTCGTCGACCATGAAACCGTCGACGCCAGTCCCCGCCAGGAGTCGCTTCAGGGACTTCCGGTACACGCCCTGGAAATCCGGGTTGTTGTAGCAGACGGTAGCCGCGTTCTTCCAGAAGCCGGTGTCTGGATAGCCAGCGGCCGGCTTGCCTGTAACCACATTCCATTGCCTTTGGCCGGGATGTCTCGCTGCGTAGTCATCCGACGCGATGTACACAGTGAGATGACTGATGACTTTCAGTCCGTGGCGGTGAACGATGTCGACGTACTTCCGAATCCTGGGAATCATCTCGACAAGCGGAGGGCATGCCCAGAAGTCTTGATCGCCCGGGCCCCCAAGGATGTACCTGGCCTCCAGGATGATCGTGTTGATGCCCTTCGACACGCACGCTTCCGCCTCGGATTCAATGGCCGCCGCCATCTCTTTGGGGTTCTTGATGCCCCACCAGGCTGTGTAGCCATGCCCCGAGCGGCACGACTTCACGTTCCATCGCCAGTCAGGGGGACGTTCCGGGCCGCGGCTGGAGTTCGCGGCGGCGGCCGGCTGTGGCAAAGCTGCCCGGACGATCCGTGGAGCCACAGGTCCGACAGAAATCGTGAAGTACGCGCACAATCCGGCAGATACGATAACCAGAGACAAAAGCGTTCGGTTCATTGAATGTGACACCCGGGGTCTCCTTGGCCACCCTACTGCGGACCATCCATAGTATCGCGAACGTCATTCAGTGACACGAGCGTCCGACGGCTGATGTCCGTGACATCCGGCTCGCGTTGAGCAATGACCAAGTCCAACTCGCTGCCCGGGTGCCCATTTCACTCGCTCCAGGGTGCCGCAATGTTCTCCCTGTGACTGGCCGTGATTAGCGGCGGAGTGGTTCGGCGAGTTGAACGCCGAGGCTGGGCTGAGCGAACACGGGATAAGTCAGTGACTCCATCCCAAACGGGGTGGGGGGGTCTCGAAGAACCAACTGGGCACGATTGTCTTCGCCTCCCCGACGATCTGCGGCGGCGAAGTCTTCCTGCGTGTCGCCGACATGGTCGGAGACAAACGACAGAAGTCGTTGTACTGCCTCAGGCAACCTGCCGCCCGGTGACGTTGCCAAGCCTGTCGCGAAGACGGGACTCGAACCGCTTCAGGCCGGTCCCTCGGCTGTCCGCGGAACTCCGCCACGAGAGCGGTGAACACGCTCGCTCACGTAGACCGCTCCAATTGCCACTGCCACGCCTCCGATGATGTCGACCAGGTAGTGTTGCTTGGTCGTCAATACTGAAACGGATGTCATGACGAACAATGCCGGAATTGCAATCCGCCAGTTACCACCTTTCTTGACCAGCCAGTATGAATAGCAAGACGCGAGCGATATATGGAGCGAAGGAAAGCAGTTGGTGCGAACGTCCACGACGTATAAGGCCTCCCACAAGTACCATGTTGCACCGTCAGTCGAGAAGCACGGGCGAGGATAGATAGTTGGGAAAAGGAAAAATGTAAGAAACGATACGACCAGGCTGATTGCCACTGCACAAGCGAATGTGCGTAAGGAATCTGGATCCGCTATTAGAAAGAACGAACTTATCATCACCAGGAAGTGAATGCAGTAGATCCATATGCTCCATGTGAGTAGAGGAACTGTGCTGTCGATTGAAGTCGCAAGAAAGCCTTCAGTCGGTGACCCGACATGCACGTATCCGGTGAATAGATAGCCGGAAACAAAGAAGACGAGGAACCAGCTGAGCAGGCGGGCGCGCTCGGCGGTGAGTATCATCGTCCGACCATCCGCATTCTCCTCAGCCGGCCACGCCATCGCCTGATATAGCAGGCGAGTGCCTTGGCGATCGCACCGGAGTGTTTCAGGTCCAGGCTCTTGCAGACGTCTCGCCCGACCAGGCTCGCAATCAGCTGTTGGCCGATCCAACGGATTAGCGACGGTGGCGATCGACGTTCACTTCGGTTCATCGCGAGCACTATTGCTCGCCCCTCGGGGTTGTCGCCGAGCGGGTGTGTCCTTCGGTAAGCATCGAGTTGACACTGGTAGGTGTCGATGTCGGAAGATATTCCGAAGATCCCCGCTGCATTCGCCATCTGGGAAAAGAACAATCCCAGTTGCAGTTTGTCTTCAGAAGAACACCTGGCGTCGGTAAAGTCCTGGACCCAAAACACCATTGAAGTCGCCAATACGAGAAAAGCGTGGCGGAAGTGTTCGTCGTGAATACCCAGCTCGCGGTGGTATTCGTGGGCCTTGTTCAGGGTAGACAGGGCGTTGGAACTCAGGCCTTCTTCACAGACAAACTCGATGAGCCGCTGTGTTGTCTGAAGCGTGTGGGTCGCGGTGGACTCCAGGTCGTCGTTGATCCCGAAGAAGGCTTCGGACACCACGGTGTCGGCCAATTGTCGAAGCAGAACAAATCGCGTTAGATAGGGTATGTCAGCCCTGAGTTGCACGAGAACCCGGGGCGGATCGGTGGGCTGGTACCCGGTCTGACCGAGTGTCCTGTGAGGGGCAGTCATGGATAACTGATCGTAGCTGAGATCTTCAGGACGCGTTGTGCCGCGTAGAATGCCCTCGGCCTGAGAATTACCGACACTATGCCGTGGCCGGCGATCACGGTCAAGACGCGATCAGCAGCTGGCCCGGCGATAGTGTTTTAGGCTTCGAGCCGCCGACTGGCTCACCCGGCCGCCCTGAGCATCGCCAGGATCGCCTCGCCAGACCCCTCCGCATCGTCGTCGCGAGACCAACCCGCACCTCTCCCCTCAGACCCCACGCAACCCCCCCACCACGCCCCGACATATACCAAGCCCCTGGCGATCGGGTCGCTGTTCTCGGAAGTGATCGGCGTGATGCTGACCTTCATGTGCATCGGCAGTATCGGGTCGGGCACGGGCGGCCGCCACGCTTGGCCGATGACGGGTGGAATCGCCGTCCTGGCTGCGGTCGTGCTCGGTCTGATCGCGCTCCGCCAGATCAAGGCCGGCAAGGGCAGTGGCCGCGGATTGGCCATCGGCGGCATCATCTGCGGCATCCTCGTACCGCTGGGGCTGCTGGTCCTCATCGCCTCGTTCTTGTAACTGGGCATCGGCGTCGGAGGACGAGCCCCTGAAAGAAGACATTTTCGAGGATCCGGCGATCAAGCTGATTCCCCTCGAACCGATTGACCTGCCCCCGCTCGACAACCCAGCGCCCAAGACTCCGCCGGATCCCACTGACAGTACGCCCTCGCCCTCGCCCTCGCCCTCGCCCACGACCTCGCCCCCTTCCAACTAGCTCGACCGCTGAGACGACGGGCGTCCGACGAGGAACCAGGCCACCTGGGCGACCAGCCCCAGGGCGATCACCACCGCCGCGATCTGGAACGGCCCGCGTTCACCCCACCCCGTCGCCGCCCAACCACCCAGCAGCGATCCTCCACCGGCGCCCAACGACAGGAAGGCCTCGTTGAGCCCGAAGGCGGCACCCTTGCCGGCTTCGCCGTGGCCGCTGCGGTTGTAGAACAGGCTGGCAAAGTAGTTGTAGCCCAGCAATACGCTCAGCAAGACCACCCCGGTGGCCAACGCCGCAGCATGGTTCCCCACGCAGACCAGCAGCATGCCTCCCAGCCCCAGCACCTGCGCCGCCACCGAATACCCGAACCGGTAATGCCAGACCGGCACCAGGTGCATCAGCAGGTACACACCCATCACCGTCGCACGACCCACACCCAGCACCACGCCGTGCTCTTCGGCCGGGATTTCCAATGCCACCGCCAGCGCCGGAAACAGGAACCACAGTGTGCTCATCGAAAACATCCCGGCGAAATTCGCCAGCCAGGCCAACCGGATGAAACGCCTCGCGCTGCTCCGCTCCCTGAGGCTCAAACCCGGACCCTCCAGGCTACCCGCCGCATCCGTCTCGACTCCTCCACGCTCGCTCACACCGAACAGGCACAGCACCGTCACCACCGCCAACCCGATCGCAGTCAACAACGGAGCCTCCGGAGTGACGTGGTCGTAGAGCCACCCGCCGCCCATCTGGCCGACCAGGATGCCCAGGTTGAAGGCGAGACCGAAACGCAGGAACCGGCGACTCGCCTCCCGGGGACCCGCACACCGGCTCAACAGCGCGATCACCGGAGGATATACGTGCCCCACCGAAATGCCCGCACAGGCATAGGCCACGTAGAATCGCCAGGCACCACTGTCGAAGAGCAGTAACACCGAGAGACTCGCGACCAGGCCAATGCTTCCGGAGATCGCAACGGCCTTGCGGCCGACACGGTCCGAAAGCCGACCCGCCAGCGTGCTGCTGATTGCACTGGCCAGGAAGAAAGCCGCTCCCAGGGTGCCCAGCGTCCACGGACTCGCCTGTTGCTCGGCCAGAACGCGGGTGACGCTGAAGAGAAACAGGATCAGCGCGCAGTCGGTCAACCACGCAATCAGGTACAGCATCGAGCCGCTTTCAGCAGGAACGAGCGGCCCATTCTGAGTCCGATCGCGGCAGCGGTCAATTCGCTGCGACTACCCACCACGCAACGCGGCAACCAGGTCCGTCCGCGAAGCGTGCCAGGCCGGAGCAATTCCCGCCAGCACCGCACCACCAGCGACACCGCCACGCCCACCGCTATCAAGCGGCCGGTGGCCTGGAAGGCAATCGTCACCGCCTCGGCTCCGACCGACATCGGAACCAGTTCCAGTGTCACCACTGCCAGGAACACGCCCAATATGCCACCGGTGAGACTCAACACCGCACTCTCGATCAGGACCAGCCCGAACACCTCGCCCCCGGTGAACCCGATCGTCTGCAGCACCGCGTGCTCCTTCACCCGATCCTGGACCGACATCAAGGTCGTCGTCGCCACCAGGGCCAACACCAACCCCACGCAGGCCAGGCCCAGTTACCTCGACATCGCGATCAGCTGAGAAAAATCGCCGAGGCTCTTGAACTGATCGTAGCTGAGATCTTCAGGACGCGTTGTGCCACGTAGCATGCCCTGAGCCTGAGAATTACCGACACTATGCCGTGGCCGGCGATCACGGTCAAGACGCGATCAGCAGCTGGCCCGGCGATAGTCTTTTAGGCTTCGAGCCGCCGACTGGCTCACCCGGCCGCCCTGAGCATCGCCAGGATTGCCGCGAGGATCGCTGGTGGCAGCGTCGGCCAGGCCTCGATCACCTGGACCAGCTCGGGGTCGAGTGGTCAGTTTCTGGATGGCAACGGACCATTGAACCGTCATTCTAACCCCGGGTGTCATGACACCCGCAAGCGGGGTCTAGTAGGGCTTTTCAGGGGTTTCGCCCGGCACGTCGGTGTTGTCATAAGTCGCTGTCACACCGTTGTTTCTGCGGCTTTTTAGCCCGGACACCAAGTCCCCTGAGACCAATTAGGAAACCGTCGCTCTATCCCCTGAGCTACGAGGGCAAGTGCAGTGTTGACCGCCAGTTACAGCCGGTCGCCGCATTACGCTTTTATCGGTTTGACACCAGTTTTGACACCCGGCCGCTTCACCTGGAAGCGTCCCTTGCAGCAACCAGGATTCGGGCCAGGACTTGCGTCACGCGGTTCGAGTCATTCACTCCGTCCTTTCAGGAAACGCTCGAAGAACGAGTAGATCACTGCGTTTGACTCGGCGTTGGGTGAATGGTCCGGACGGTTCGTCATCGCGACTCGATTCCTGCGACCCAAAATGCGGTTGATCTGGATCGAATGGTTGAGGGCTTCCCAGCGTCTGGCCGAGTCCTCGGATCCGCCGGAGACCAGGAACGGTCGCGGGGCCATCAACGCGTGCAACTCGTGCAAGTCCCGGCCGGCTGCTCTGAGTTTCGGGTAAGCGCCTCGCGCAGGATTCGCCTTGGTCACAAGCCCACGCTGCCGCCACGGCTTGGGGTGATAGCCAAGATACCACGGTTCCCAGTAGTTGACGCTAGGCCGAACGTCATCAAACACGATTCCCGGATCCGACCAGACGGCACAGGCGAACTTGTCGAACAGACACGAGGCGAACATCGCCCACTTGCCGCCAAACGAATGCCCGACAATGCCGATCCGCTTGGCATCCACTTCCGGTCGACTCGCCAGCACATGCCACGCGTTCGCCGCCGCGTAGCCAAGCATCGAAAGCGGCTCGACTCGAGCGTCCTCGATACTCGGATGGTACAGCGCATACGTTCTCGCCTTGCTGGCTTCGGTCGTGCCGATCGACAAGGCGACGAAACCACGGCGGGCAAGTTGTAGTGCGAAATCGCGGTTGGCCTTGCCCCGACCAATTGCCGTTTCCGGTTCGTAGAACACCGTCACGACCGCCGGGTGAGGCCCCTTGCCATCGGGGATCAGCAGGTAACCGGTCGTCTTTTCGTGCGGAGTCCAATGGAAGCGAACGCGATGCTGAACAAAGTTCTCGCGGCGATCGCTCGCCAGGAACTCCACCTCCGGCTTGGTGATCAGCGGCGGCCACTTGCCCAGCAACGTTTCCCACTCGGCCAAGATCTCCGCCCGCCGACGCGCCCAGTCTCCCGGCGTTTTCACCGTCACGCCGTTGGCGAAGACCAGCGGCGACTTGTAGTCACCAAACTTCCCCTGCCAGGCCTTCGGAGGTGAAAAATGCGAATCGATCCTGCTCGTGGCGGCCCTCTCGGCCACGCTGCTGTCGCCGTGCCGCGAAACGACCGGCTGTCCTGCAGCGGTCGCGGAAACCGTCAAGACGATGAACAAGCTGAAGATTATTTTCATTGTGCTGCGTGTCCTCTCGAGTTCGATTTCTGACGCACCGTCAAACTTCGTGTCGCTGCCACCGCCGGTGCGGGGTCCCTACGCCATGATCTCCGGAATCAACTCGCCACCGAACTGCGAAAGTTGCTTGAATCGACCGGCATGGAAGTAGGTCAGCTTGTTGTCGTCCAGCCCAAGCAGGTGCAGCATCGTGACGTGCACGTCACGGATCGGATGCACGACCTCGACGGCCCTGGCCGCGATTTCGTCGGTTGCTCCGACCACCGTACCCGGCTTCGTGCCTCCACCGGCAAACCACATGTTCATCGCATCGACATTGTGTCCGCGCCCCAGTGCCGTGACCCCACCGCGGTAGTTGTTGTCGGGAGTACGTCCAAACTCGCCCGTCCAGACGACCAGCGTCTCGTCGAGAAGGCCACGGGCCTTCAGGTCCTTGACCAGTGCCGCAATCGGCTGATCGACACTGGCGATGCGAGACGAGTGGCCCCGTTCCAGGTAGTCGTGGCTGTCCCATCCACCCGAGAAAATCTGCACGAACCGAACGCCCTGCTCGACCAGTCGACGGGCCATAAGGCACTGTCGTCCGAATGCCGCGGTCTCCTTACGGTCCAGACCATAAGCCTGCTGGAGATGCCGCGGTTCCTTGTCGATGTCGACAATCCCGGGTACGGACATCTGCATGCGGTACGCCAGTTCGTAACTCGCCATCCGTGCCTGTAACTCGGCATGCTCGGGGTGCTGTTTTGCATGGCCGGCGTTGAGAATGGCCAGTTGATCGAGTGCCTTACGCTGGTGAGCACGCGACTTATATTGCGGCGGGTCGAGGTCGAGGATCGGCGACCCGGTCGACCGTAGGCGAGTACCCTGGAAATGCGGGGGCAGGAACCCGTTGGTCCAGTTTGCCGGTCCGGCCTGTGGCAGGGCCAGTTCGGTCATCACCACATAACCCGGCAGGTTGCGGTTTTCCGAACCCAGCCCGTAATTCACCCACGAGCCGACTCCGGGATCACCGCCGAGCCGGCTGCCGGTATTCATTTGCAGCAGGGCTTCGGGATGGTTCAGCGACGAGGCCTGGCAGCCGCGGTAGACGCACAATTCGTCGGCGACGGCTGGGTCGGCCAGGAATTTCCACCGGTCGCTCATCTCGATGCCCGATTCGCCGACCCGCCGTGACGTGAACGGACTGCCGACGTAGAACCGCTTTCCGGTCGCCAGCCCCTTCGTTCGGGTCGACTCGGAGAGGTGCAGTTGGTTGAGCTTCGGTTTCGGATCGAACGTGTCCGCCTGCGAGGGGCCTCCTTCCATGAAGAGCATGATCACCGCCTTCGCCTTGGGCGGATGCATCGTCTTGCGTGCAGACAGCGGGTTGTCACTCTTCGTCTCGGCGGCGCGCAGGTCGGTCAGTGCCAGGGCTCCCAGCGACGAGCCGAGACCGAACAGGAATTCGCGACGGGGAACGGTGGCCATCCGGGGCGTCTTTCGTCTCAGTACAGGTACAGGAATTCGTTGGAGTTCAGTAACAGCAGGCACACGTCGGCCAGTGCCCGCGTGTCGACATCAACTGTCCACGGTTTGGCGTCCGCAACGTAGTTCTCGTAGACGTTGAGCTTCTCGATGAACTCGAATGGCTCGCCGGTTAACTCCTCGACCAGCGAACGGACCACCTGGGTCGGATACTCGACAGGTGCCGGCTTATGCAGGGCGTGATAGCCCTGCATTTCGACCAGGTAGGCATGCAAGTTTTTCTGTTCTGCCCGGTTGGGGACTCGTGCATAGGCCAGTTGGACGGCCCGGCGAATCCACCCAGCCGAATCGCCGAGTTTCTCTTTTCGGATACGCACCGCGAAGGCGATGGCCCGATCGGTCATCACGTCGCTGTTCATCAGCGTGAATGCCTGGGGTGAGACCGCCGCGGCGTTTCGTTTCTCGCACGATTCGTTCGGGTTGGGCAGGTTCAGGATCTCCAGGAACGGATCCGCCTGTCCGCGGACCCGGTAGGCATAGATCGTGCGTCGGTTTCGTTCGGCCGGTGTCCGTGACGGTTGGTGGGCCGGGGCGATCGAGAACTGGATCATGCGAGGCTGCAGTGCCACCTCGAGATTGATCTCGGGCATGATCGGCACCCCGCCCACCTCTCGGTTCAGTTCGCCGGTGACCACCAGCATGCTGTCACGAAACTCCTCGGCCGTCAGGCGACGAACGGGAAACGAAGCGAGCAATTCGTTGGCGGAATCGACCGTCGCCTGCTTCTTCCGGTCGACCGGTCGACTCGACCGCCGATAGGTTTGGCTCGAGAGGATCAACCGGTGCAGCCGCTTGATTTTCCAGCCGTGTTCGATGAAGTCGGTCGCCAGCCAGTCGAGAAGTTCCGGGTGGCTCGGCTTGCCGCCCTTGGCACCAAAGCTGTTGGACGTGCGGACGATTCCCCTGCCGAAGTGGTACTGCCAAATCCTGTTGACGATCGACCTCGCGGTCAGCGGGTTGTCATCACTGGCAATCCAGCGGGCCAACTCGAGGCGTCGACCGTCGAGATCGGAGGTGATGCGGAACCGGTCCCCGGCCTGTTGGTTCACCGCGAGACCCGTGCCGCTGAGCACGCCGGGTTGAACCGGTTTGAGCGGTGCGGCGAGCGACCCGCCGCCGAGAATGAAGTTCGCGGGTCTCCACGTCTGCTTGACCTGCTTCGGACGTCGTAGCTTGCGGCCGTTCTTGGGACCATCCGGGCCGTTGAAAACCGACTGGGCCATCGGCCGGTAACGTTCCAGCCGGCGGTTCCAGATCCAGACGTCCTGTTCGCGGACTTTCAGGATGCCCTTCTCGTTGGGCGTCAGACCCACGTGGCGTGGCGGCTTCATGTCCTCGGGGTCCCTGCGACGGGAGTTGACATCCTTGTAAGGGAGATCGTGCTCGGCGTACCACGCTTTTGCGGCCGCTTCCTGCTTGCCCAGGACCTTGTCGCGTTCGGACGTTGCGAAGGCGAGACGTTCCTCGACGAGTTTCCGCTTCTGTGCAAATCCCGTCCGGTTCTCCGTGGGCAGAAATGCGGCTTCGACCTCAGCAGGCTGTGTGCCGGCGAACGCGGCGTACATCCGGTAGTAATCACGAGTGGGGATCGGATCAAACTTGTGGTCGTGGCACTTGCAGCACCGCATCGAGATCGACAGGAAGGCCTGGCCGACATTGTTGACCAGGTCGTCGAGGTAGATCTGCCTCGCTTCCTGCTGGGGGATCATCGCCGTCCCCCACGGCCCCATGCGAAGAAAACCCGTCGCGACGACGGCTTCCGGGTCGCCCGGATTCAGTTCGTCACCGGCAATCTGTTCGAGAATGAACCGGTTGAATGGCCTGTCGTTGTTAAACGAACGAATGACGTAGTCGCGATACCGCCAGGCATTGGAGCGTTCGTAGTCGTTTGAGAATCCTGCCGTATCGGCATAACGGACAACATCCAGCCAGTGCTGTGCCCACCGCTCGCCGTAGTGCTTGCTCTTGAGGAGCCTGGTGACAAGACCTTCCCACGCCGTGGTGGCATCTTTCTCGTAAGCCTGTCGGAACAGGAACACCTGGTACGGAGTCGGTGGCAGGCCGGTCAGGTCGTAGGTGACTCGACGAATCAGCGTCCTGAAGTCTGCCGTCGCGGCCGGCTCGATCCCGGCCCGATCCAGTCGCTGGCCGACGAACGCATCGATCGGGTTGTCGTGGCCGCCGGGAACCTGCTGGGGACCGAACGGCTGAAACGCCCAGATGTCCTGCGGCTGGTACCGACGGTAGGTCCAGTTCTCCGACAGGCCGCCACTGGTCCTGACAATGATGCCGTCTTCGTTCTGCAGGATCGACCTTTCCCGTTTGCGCATCCGCCGTTGTGCAGCTTCGTCCGGCCACGGGGCGCCGGCTGCAATCCAGCTGCGAATCAACTCGATTTCCTTCTTCGTCAGCCGGTCGTTGGCCTTCGGCGGCATTTCGAGGCCGTTCCACAGGACCGCCTGGTAAAGCGGGCTCTTGTCCGGCCTGCCCGGAACCAGCGACGGCTCCTTCGATTCGCCCCCCTTGAGGAGCGTGGCACGGGATCGAATATCGAAGTCACCTTTCACCTCGTCCGGGTCATCACCGTGGCAGCCAAAGCACTTCACCTTCAGCAGTGGCAG
>Ga0114999_10005121_pt1 | contig 15548 bp, 15 predicted proteins | sample ArcticOcean_MG_C_3_FD_89820 | JGI IMG/M metagenome (GOLD analysis project Ga0114999, IMG submission 89820) | Marine microbial communities from western Arctic Ocean - ArcticOcean_MG_CB8_126 | ecosystem: Environmental > Aquatic > Marine > Oceanic | place: Arctic Ocean: Canada Basin | collected...
CCACTGAGCTGCTGGACAAGCAGGGTGATGAGCTGCGCGAATTAGGGCACGAGTACGGTGCTACGACCGGACGTCCGCGACGCTGTGGTTGGTTCGACGCCACCATCCTGCGTATGGCTGCCCGCGTTAACGGCTTGACCGGCCTGGCTTTGACTCGGTTGGATGTGCTCGATACCGTAAAGCAACTCAAACTCTGCACCGCCTATCGTTGCGACGGCGAAGTCATCGAGGAATTTCCAGCGGATCCGCGCGTGCTCGAACGGTGTTCGCCCATATACGAGGAACTGGAGGGTTGGTGCGAACCCACGACCCACGCACGTCGATTCGAAGATCTACCCCAGCGAGCCCAGCACTATGTCAATCGTATCTGTGAACTGACGCGGGTCCCCGCTGCTTTGATTTCGGTTGGTGCCGAGCGCGACCGTACCATCGTCTGCGAGCAATAGGTGGCCAACCGACCAACCAGCTAGCCGGGCAAATCGATCATGTTGTTGAGTTCCGAGAATTCCAACGCACAGAAGATTCAGCGCCTTCGCGACCTCATCGTAGAGAAGACGGTCGTGATGCCCGGTGCATTCAATGCTCCGGTAGGTATGATGGCGCAGAGCATCGGTTTTGAGGCCATCTATATTTCGGGCGCCGGCCTGATCAATGGCACTGCCGGCTACCCGGACATTGCGTTGTTGGGTATGGATGAGATGGTGCGCGAGGCCTCCTACATCGCCAACGCAGTTGACGTCCCGGCGATCTGTGACGCCGATACCGGGTACGGGGATGTTCTGCAGGTGATGCGGACGATCCAGGCGTTCGAACGGGCCGGCCTGGCCGGCGTGCACCTGGAAGATCAGGAAGCGCCCAAGCGCTGCGGTCATCTCGATGGCAAAAGCCTCATTAGTGTTGCTGAGATGGAACGCAAGCTAGCCGCGGCCGTGGAGGCACGGCAGAATCCAGACTTTCTTATCGTCGCCCGCACGGATGCCCGCAGCGTCGAGGGATTCGACGAGAGCGTTGAACGTGGGCTACGATACGTAGAAGCCGGTGCGGATGCGATTTTCCCCGAAGCGCTTCTATCCGAGGACGAATTCGGGCGCTATGCGCAGAAAGTCGCGGTGCCACTGATGGCTAACATGACCGAATTCGGCAAGACACCCTACTTGTCCGCGTCACAGTTTACGGCGCTCGGCTATAGCATGGTTATTTTCCCGATGTCGGCCTTTCGGGTTATGATGAAAGCAGTAGAAGAGTTGCTGCGACAGTTGAAAGTGGAAGGTTCAGCGGAGTCATTTTTGCCGCGCATGCAGACGCGGCAGCAGCTCTATGATCTGCTGGGCTACGCCGACTACGAAACCATGGACGCTCAACTGGCGGCCAGGTACCCGGCCTGAGTCTATCCAAGCCTGCTGACGACACACACTAATTCGAGGTAATGGACAGCATGACAGGGCCCACGACATACAGCCCCGGCCTCGAAGGCGTACTGGCTGGCGAGTCTGCCATATCTCGTATCGATATGGAGCGCAATAGTCTCATCATTAGAGGCTACGACCTGGTCGAACTCACCAACGGCGCCTCCTATGAAGAGGTGGCCTATCTGCTGTTGTACGGCGAGCTTCCCGACCAGTCCCAGCTCGGTGCATTCCTCGATTCCCTACGGCAAGAGCGTTCCCTTCCGCAACCTCTGGTCGAGTTCTTGAGGCAGGCGCCGGCCACCGTCCATCCCATGGCCCTGCTGCGCACCGCGGTTTCGGCGCTGGCATTCTGGGACCCCGACGCCGGCGACAACTCGGCACAGGCCAACATCGCCAAAGCGACTCGTTTGCTTGCCAAGGTGCCGATGATTATTACGGCCGGACACCGGCTCTCCCAGGGTCTGGAGCCGGTCGCGCCGCATGCTGAACTGAGTCAGGCAGGCAACCTGCTCTACATGCTACGGGGTGTTGAACCCGCGCAACACGAGATAGAGGCCATCAATGTCTCGCTCATTCTGTACGCCGAACACGGTTACAATGCCTCGGCCTTCGCCGCCCGTGTCGTCACTTCAACGCTGAGCGATCTGCATTCGGCGGTCACGGCCGGTATCGGCGCGCTCTCGGGGCCGCTCCATGGGGGCGCCAACGAAAAGGCCATGGAGATGTTGCTGGAGGTCGAGGGCCACGGCGATCCCGAACGATGGGTGGCAGAGGCTCTAAGTGAAAAAAAGAAGATCATGGGGTTTGGCCACAGGGAGTACAAGCGGGGCGATTCCCGCGTGCCCTCCATGAAGACAGTGGCCGAGAAGATCGCCACGGCCGTCAACGATCATCACTGGATCGAACTAGCCGGACGCGTGGAAGAGACGATGGTCAAGGAGAAGGGGATTCATCCCAACGTCGACTTTCCATGTTCCTACACCTACTACATGATGGACATCCCGATCCCCCTGTACACGCCGATCTTCGTCTCGAGTCGCGTCGCCGGGTGGTCCGCTCACGTCATTGAACAACTCGCTGGAAACCGTCTGATTCGCCCCAACCATATCTACACCGGTCACGAGCCCAGGCCGCTGACGCCGTTGGACCAGCGCTGAGACCGGGAGCGCGACTGGCTCAGGAGCGCTGTTGTCGTACAGTCGCTCGCGTCTCCAGTAGAAATTCCTCTACGTCAGAACGTTGGTAGTCCGGATAGGTCCACGGCAACGGGGCACAGGTCCCGTGCTTGGTGAACAGGAGCGTGGTTTCGGCGTACAGGCCCGGAGCGATGCAGATCCGGTGGCCGCTGTACTTGGTTGTCGCCAACACCAGCCCCTCCACCGAGACCAATCCGGGGTCAATGTTCACTTGACGACATAGCTGATCGGCTTCGGCCACAGCCATTACCCGCTCCAACGCCATCGTTTCGGCCTTGATCTGGCTCAGATGATCGAGTGCGACCGTCTGTTCGAAGCGCACCAGCTGCTTGATGAGGCCGGGACCCATTTCCGTTTTATAGTAGGATGTATAGTCGAAGTCGTACGGCAGACTACGCCCGGCCACCGGTCCCAGTTTCTGTGCCAGATGCACCAGCGCCTCGTCGATCCTCTCCAGCGACGGCGCCAACACGGCACAAATCACCACGGCTTGCGGAGTGGGCTGCAGGTCGAGGGGCATGATGGGATACTCCCGGTTAGCTCGAGCTCATTGGACTTCGTCTGCGGCAACCGATACTTCCACAACCGATGACTCTTCAATCACCCGCATCTGTTTCCACTTTCCCGTTCGAAAACGAAGGTAGAAGACGACCCCTGAAACGACAATGTAGGTACACACGAATGACCACAGCAGGTAGACGTCGGGATCATAAAAGGTGATGGCCAGACAGGCGGGTACGACCATAAAGGCCCATGACAGCGCTATCGAGGCGAGCATGACGTAGCGCGTGTCACCGGCCCCCTTGAGTGCGGCTGTGAACAGAATGTACATGGCGTCAAACAGCATGTAGATGGCCAGAAAACGCAGCAACAGGATGGCGATCTCGCGCGCCGCCTCGAACTCGGCCGTGCTGGAGCCGAGTGCGTACGGTATGAGGAACACGTCGGGAAAGAAGCCATAGCCAACGGCCATGACCACCGAGTATGCAAGCCCAAGGTGGACTCCACTCCAAGTCACATAGGCAGCGGCATCGGGCTGATTCCTACCCAGCCGCTGGCCCACCAACGTCGACACGGCGATGCCACAGCCGAGTAGGGGCATGAAGGCCAGGCTGTTGATGTTGAAGGCGAGGTTGGTCGCTGTGAGTTCCAGCGTGCCCACACGACCGATGACGAGGACGACCATGGTGAAGGCAAGGATGTCGAGCATGAAGTTGAGTCCGTTGGGTCCACCGAACTTGAGCAAGCGGCGGAACAGATCCGGGTTGTATCGCCATCCACTCAGCGTCCCGTAACGGCGGCGGTACTGGGGCTGGGCCACCAGAGCGACAAAGGTGATGGCGGCAAAGCACTGGGCCAGGTTGGTGGCCCAGGCAGCACCTTCGATGCCCATCCGGGGCAGTCCCAGGTTGCCGAAAATCAGGGCGTAGTCAAGGATGACATTGATCAGCGTCGTCACCACGTTGACGGCCAGCAATGGCCAGGTCTTTCCCCTGCCGCTATAGAAACAGGAGAATGACGTCCCCAGCGTAAGCGGGGCGATGCCGTAGCAGAGGATGCGGAAGTAGCTGGCCTCCTGCACGCGGATTTCATCCGCATGTCCGATGAGCTCGAACAGGGGGTCGGCGGCCACTGCCAGCCCAAGGCCGGCAACGCCACTGATCACGGCCAGGTAGGCGCCCTGCCACAACGATTGACCGACTCGTTCGAGGCGGCCGGCACCCATGTACTGGGCCACGAAGGTGTTGACGTACGAGGCGATTCCCATGAACAGGCCGACGATGACGAAGCTCGTCATGCCAGCTGGAAGAGCTGCCGCCAGCGCGTCAGTGGAGTACCATGTCAGGAAGACACGATCGACGAAATGCTGGATGCTCCAGGTGGCCGTACTCAGGATCAAAGGCACGGCCACCACCAGGAAGTCGCGGTAACCGCCCTCCGTTCGCCAGCGCTCACGTAGCCTTTGAATCAAAACAGTTGCGCTTCAGTTGCCGCAGCGAGTCGAATAGTTACCTTACACATCCGTTGAATACACCCTTCCCCGGCAAACCCCACCTGCGGAATCGGCAAACTCGTTCATGGCCAGGAAAAAAAAGCAAAAAGCAGACAAGCGCTATGCGTATGGGATTACCATTCCCAAATCGTCCCATAGCCGCATTCGGGCGTTGAAAAAAGACCATGAACCCGAAATTCACGGCGACAAGTTCTGGAACTCGAGCTACCTGATAATGGATTTCCTGGAAAAGCAGGGGCTGCCACCTAACCCCAGCGTCATGGAGATCGGTTGTGGTTGGGGCGCGGCCGGTATTTACTGCGCCAAGCAACACCAGGCCAGCGTTGTTGGGGTCGACGCCGACCCCAACGTCTTTCCCTACCTTCACCTGAGTGCGGAAATGAACGATGTCAGCATCCGCACGCGCGGCTCGCGCTTTGAGAACTTGAAAAAGAAGCACCTCGCCCCGCACGACCTTGTTATCGGCGCCGACATCTGTTTCTGGGATGAGTTAATCGATCCGCTTTACGCTGTCATCCGCAAAGCGGTCAAGGCAGGAGTCGGGCAGATAATCATTGCCGATCCCGGACGTCCGCCCTTCGACGAGGTGTGCGCGCGTTGTCAGAAGAAGTTCGATGCCCAGGTCAAAGAATGGGAGATAGACAACAACGACGTCAAGGCGCACGGGTGGTTGCTGGTTGTGGGGAGTCTGTCGGCCGCCTGAGCAGCATCAGAACCAGTTCGCCTTATCCACGACATTGAGCAGCTCCTCACCGGCAAAGAACCTGCGGCAGTTGTCGACGAGCAGACCGCGTCGCCTGTCCTCCAGAAACCCCCCGGCAGCGGCCACATGCGGCGTCATCATGAAATTGGGCGCGCTCCACAGCCGGTGACCGGGTTGTAGGGGCTCCTCTTCGAAGACATCCAGCGCTGCTCCACCAATAACACCCTCGTTCAGAGCATCTGCCAGGTCGTCGAGGACGACATTGGCGCCGCGACCGATGTTAATCAGCACCGCCGTTTTTTTCATTCTGCGCATACGCGTCATGTCCATCATGCGTTCCATCCGTGGTGTCTGCGGGGCTGTCATGATGACGAAGTCAGCGCGGGCGATGTGATCGTCCAGGGCCTCGGCAGGATAGATTTCGCTGACTCCTTCGGGCGCCGTGTCGACCCGTGGATCGGTGCCAATTACATGCATGCCAAAGTAGGCGCAATGCCGCGCCGTCTCGGCGCCGATACCGCCGACGCCGATGATTAGGGCTGTGGCCTGAGGCAAGTAGATGGCTTCTCCACCCTCGGAGTTGCCGTGCCATTCACCGCGGAACTGGTCACGCGAGTAGACGTGCATGTTGCGGGCAAAGGCGAGGAAGAAGGCCATGATGTGGACGGAAATATGGTCGTTGTAGATACCGCGCACATTCGTCACCGTGACCTTGCTGGCGGTCAGCTCGGGAAAGTAAAAGCTCGGTGACGGACCGGCCACGGGACAGGCTAACCATTTCAGTTTCGCGGCGCAGCTCAACAGTTCCGGGTCGAGAGTGCCGAAGGCGGCTCGAGCCTGCGGCAGAGCGACCAGTGCCGCCTCACGGGAGTCGCATACGACGACGTCGATCTTGTCCACCGCCTCCATGAGTGCGGCCGTCCATTGTGCGACGGTCGGGAATACGGGAGGCAGGAACACGAACTTGTGCGACATGGTCATCTCGTTTTCAGGTTGTCGTGACGATTTGGCACAGCGGCGCTGGAGGCCTTACTTCTTAACGAACGACAATGCGGTATGTCAAACAGAGGGTCACGAACACCATGGATCAGGCGTCCTCCCGAGAACGTTCTGGGAATCCTCCCATTCCGATGCTGAAGCTCGCCCTCATCGCCTCGGGGTCGGGGACGAACATGCAGTCGGTTATCGATGCCTGTGGCAGCGGCAGCTTAGCGGCCGAAGTTTGCGTCGTCATCGGCAACAACTCAAAGTCGGGGGGTCTCGATCGGGCTCGAGCTGCCGGCATAGCGACCCACCATCTCAGCGGTAAGACGCATCCTGATCCTGTCGCGCTGGACCAGGTCATGGCGCTGACTCTGCGTCAGGCAGGCGTAACCATCGTCTGCCTGGCCGGCTACATGAAATTGTTGGGTCCACAGACGCTGGCTGCATTCCGCGGCCGCGTACTGAACATCCATCCGGGGCTGCTGCCGAAGTACGGAGGACGCGGGTTCTATGGGCGCGCCGTGCACGAGGCGGTGCTGGCCGCCGGCGACAGCGAAAGTGGCGCTACGGTACATGTCGTCGATGAGGTCTACGATCACGGGTCCATTCTGGCGCAGTCGCGTGTGCCCGTGCTGGCCCGGGACACGGCCGATTCTCTGGCGGCTCGGGTTCTGCAGCAAGAGCATATTCTCTACGTGGAAACCCTCCAGCGCATCACGGCGGGTGAGATCGAGCTGCCGGCGTACAAGGCCTGAGCATACAAGGGGTAAGGTGTGGGCGCTGGCATCCAGGTTCAGCCAGCCCCCAAGCGAAAGCGCATCGGGTCGCCGAGCCGTTCGTCCGTGGCATCGGCGCCCAAGCCAGAGTGGGTCCGCACCCATTCAACCTCATCCGCCAAGGTAGAGTCGAAGATCCCAGGGTCATCGGCACCGATGACGACGTCGACACCGGAGGCCAGCAGGCGATGCATCGAATGCTGAGCCGGGTCGGTGACGCCGCCGAGGACTCTGTTTGAGGTGGGGCAGATTTCGACCACCGTACCGAGTTGCTCGAGCGCGTTCAAGACGAAATCCTGCCGGCGCCGAATCTGCGCCATGCGGTCTGTTGAGTACGGACGCCGGGTGAGCTCTGCTGGGTCTCTGTGTTGCAGCTGCTGTCCTTCGCCTTCCAATTCGGCCTCATCGATGCGGACGCCAAAAGCGGCGAGACCATCGCTGTTACGCAGATCATAGTCGATCTGGTCGAGTCTTTCTGAGACCGATTCTGATTCGTGGCCCCGCGACCGCCGGGCGAGGGAGACCTCGGGGTCGAGCCCCAGTGCAATAGCGTGACCGATGCGCCGCGCGCCGAAGAGGCCGGCTTCGTGACACCAGCGGACGGCGCTTTCAAGTGATTTGTCAAAATACATCTCGCCGACATGGTAGACGACGTCCAGCTGCTGCTCCGGGTGGGTCTTGTTGTCGATACTCACCTGTTCGAGAGTATCGCGCGCGCTCTTGGGCGGGTAGCCCTCCTCGACGTTGCAGAAATCGATACCGATGATGGTGTCGTGCAGATCGGGCTCATCACCCAGCAGCTGTCGCACCAGGCCATAGCCCAATTGAGGTTCCCAACGGGGTATGGAGGGGATGTAGTTGGCGGTAAACTGAGCCGTCGAAGCTTTCTTCAGGAACCGGGCATTGGCGCGATGAAAAGAGATGAAGCCCGCGGCATCGGCACTTGCACTACCAGGAAAAGCTGAGCGGTACTCGACGTAGCGCACGCCCTCGGCCCGGTGTCGCTCCACTATCCGCTCAACCAGTTCGTTCTCGCGGCCGAGGACGTCCCGCCAATGTCTATAGAGGCAGATCAGCAGGTTCATCTTGGTCATGAAGCGACCGAAGTCGGCGCCATCGGCATCACCGTGAATGTAGTGGCGACGCAGCGGCTGTGGGCCTCCCTGGAGCTGGGCGGAGCGGAAGAGGTCTATCGGGTCGGCGGCCGCATCGACGCCGTAGACCTGGCGTTGTGACTCCCGGAAGAGTGCCCAGTCGACATCGCCGTAGACCTCGCGGCCCAGGTCGAACAGGTCGTCGAGATGAAAGCAGCCACCTAGGTGGACGTGGAGCTCGCACTCCTGCGGCAGGAACTCACTCAAGAAGTAGGCCTCACTGCGGTCGAGTCTGAGCGCCGAATTTTCAGTGAACGGAAATTCGTGCCGCGGCCAGAATGGCGTGTGTGTTGGCGGCAGCCTCAGCGTAATCCTTGTCCGCCAAATGCTCCAGGAGCATGTACCCATTCGGGTACTGCCCTTCCCAACGCTGCAACGCCGTGACCAGATCGAGCTGGCCGCGCCCTGGCATCTTCTCCACCAGATGTAAAGTCAGACCGCTGTCGACGATCAGGTCCTTGCAATGTCCAACTCCGGATATGGGTCCCATGACGTCGAAGATATGATTGAGCCGGTCGGCGCTATTGAAGACCTGGTGCATGGTCTGAAAGTGATTGACGTAGTCCATGACGACGGCCAGACGATCAGAGCCAACCGCCGCGAGGATATCGCGATTGCTCTCCGGTGAGTCCATGAGCGTGAGCAAATGAGTCTCGATGACGACCGTCACCCCCTCGGCTTCCGCCTTGTCGGCCACCTGGCGCAAGGTCGAGATCAAGCGCTCCCGGGCCTGCGGCGAATGGTTGGCCGGGTCCGGGGAGTACGAGCCAGCTGGGTTGAGGCTGCCCGTTCGTATGAGGACGAAGGACGCATCCAGCGAGCGCCCGACTTCGATGCCGCGCCCGATCAACTCGATCAGCCGATCACGCACAGCAGGCTCCGGATCGAACAGGCATTCTCCGAAGGAGAGGGCGAACTGAACCAGGTCTATTTCGGCGGCTCGGAGCCTGGCCTTAAGCGTGTCGCATTCGGCCGGGGTGATGCTGAAGAGTTCGGCCGCGGCCGCCCGGCAACCGATGCCGGTCAGCTTCAAATCGCGCACGGCCCGCAGATGCTCTTCGGTGATGTCACGTGGATCTGAGGGCAACATACCGTCGATTCCCAAGCGCATTTGTTTTCCTATCCCCGCATTCGGTTTCTGTCTCAGAGGTGCAAACGAGTTTCAAGAATAACGAGCTCCAAGAATAAGGGATCGATCCGGTACGGCCAATTGTGACACCCTGTCTGCTGCTCTTGCTGCCTGCCATGGAGTCGTATACTCTATAAACACTATGCACGCCTGGTCACAGACCGCCACCTGAGCGCCTCCTCGCAGACCGGCACGGCCCTTCCGAGACTCGATGGAAATAGTAATTCTGTTGTGCGTCAGCGCCGTTTCTGGTCTGTACACCTCGTTGTGGGGAGCCTTCAAGGACAGCCCCTTCGAGGGCTTTAAGGCGCGCACCTTCCCGCGCAGTGTCTACTTCAGCGTCGTCATTTGCCTGGCGATGTACAGTCTGCCTCAACTTCGCGTCCCCTTGTTATCCCTCGGTTGGTTTCAGCTGTTTTTCCTGGTCATGGGACTGGAGCGCTTTCTCGCCGAGCTCTACAAGGGATTCTTTCGATCCGAAGACCAAGCCAAGTATTTCGTGCCGTCGCGGATCACTTTTTTCGGGCGTCACGTACAGCGTGAGTGGATCCGCTACGCCGTGGGTGCGGTCCTCGTCGCCATCGTTTTCGCGGTCTTATTCATACCGCTGCCCGTACAACACCTTTTACTCTTCACCGCCATCGCCTACGGCACTGGACTGATCGTCTCCCTCGGGGGGGCCTACAAAGACGCGCCATTCGAGGGCTTTAAGCCGTTGAAGTTCCAGCGATCCGGTTTCGTGCTGGCTGTTTTGAGCCCACTGCTGTACTGGATCAATGACGGCGAACATGCAGTCACTCTAGGGTTTCTCATCTACATGTACGGTGGCCTCGAGCGCTTCTCCATCGAGTACTACAAGACCTACATCCAACGCAATATGTCTGGCAAATTCCGCCCGGATTCCCCTCGCATTCAAGAGGCAGCTGAGCGGCGTGAGAAATTTCACTACGCCGCCCTCATCCTCATCGCCGCTCTGGTACTGCTCTATGCACTCGAATGGCAGGGCTTGAGCCAACGAGCAGAAGTCCACTTCACGCCGTCTTCCATGCTGTCGATTTCTTGCCCTACGACGCTCTCATAATCGGCTCTGGTTTCGGCGCCGCCGCCGCCGCCCTGCGCCTGGTTGAGGCCGGATTGAGTACGCTCATGCTGGAGCGAGGGCGTCCTGCCAAGCGCGACGCTCAGGATTGGGATCAACGACAGATCCTGGTGGAAAAGCGCTACCGCAGCGCCTCGCCGCTGCGCTTGCGCCAGTATGGTAAACGGGACTACGCAACAGAGCATCCCAACGAAGTCCTCGGCGGCATGTCCGTGTTCTACGGCGGCGCGTCATTGCGCTTGCGTGAGCGTGATTTCAGCCACTGGCCGATCGGCTATGGTGATCTGGAGCCGTACTACTCCCAGGCGGAACAGGCTTTACACGTGCATGGTCGAGCGGGTCTCGATCCCTGCGAGCCGCAGCGCAGCCAGCCCTATCCAGCCGAATCGCCCGACCTGGCCGTGCCCGCTCAGCGCATTCGCGATGCCGGTCAGCGGCTGGGGCTGAAACCCTTTCCGATTCCGCTGGCCATCAATTTCACGGATTCGAATCGGCCGCTGTGCGTCCGCTGCAATACCTGCGATGGTTTCCCCTGCAAGATCGAAGCCAAGAACGACGTCACCGCGACGCTGCTGCGCCAGGCGCAGTCGCGTGGACTGCAGATCATCACCGGTGCCATCGTTGTGCGCCTGGAGTCGGGCGCCGACGCGGTAACGGCGGCGGTCTGCGTTGACGTCGAGTCGGGCAAGGAGTGCCGGTTCGAGGCCTCTGTGTTCTGTTTGGCGGCTGGCGCGTTGGGTAGTCCGGCCATTCTTCAGCGCTCCGGACTTCGTTCCGAGGGCGAGCGTGACCTCGTTGGACGATACCTCATGCGCCACTGCAATGCCGTCGTTACCGGTATCTTTCCGTTTCGCACGAATCCTGATCGGGTTTTCCACAAGCAGCTGTGTTTCACCGATTATTACATGGATGCCGATGCTGATGCCGCAGAGAGCGGGCCGGCGGTGGGTGTTATTCAGGATATCTACACTCCGTCCGCACCCGTCATCAGGCACTTTGCACCGTTGGGGACTCGCTCATTGGCAGGCCTGTTGGCCAACAACATGCAAAACTTGCTGTGCGTCGCCGAAGATGAGCCGCGCTACGAAAACGCGGTGCGGACCGGTAGCGAATTGGACTGCTACGGGGTCGCCGTGACCACAGTCGATCATGCCTACGTAAGGGCCGACATGGACCGTCGTCAGAAGCTGATCGTGCAAGCCAAACGCATTTTGAGATCGGCTGGAGCCCTGGTCACCCGTGTTCACGATATTGACAGCTTCTCGCATGCTGTAGGTACCATCCGTTTCGGGGATTCGGCGGCGGTTTCCGCACTCGATGAGAGCTGTCGTTTTCGTGGTTTCGAGAACCTGTACGTCACGGACGGCAGCTTCATGCCCACGTCGGGCGGGGTGAATCCGAGTTTGACGATTACGGCAAACGCCTTTCGCGTCGCCGACCACATCACAGGTCGCACCGGGAGTCAGGACGGGTGATGCGGATCGGTCTGCTCGGTTGCGGCCGCATTGGCCAGGTTCATGCGGCCAACCTCCACAACCGGGCCGAGCTCGTCTTTTGCAGCGAATCGGGCGTCAGTGCACGGCATCTGCAGAGCAAGTTCGGGGGCCGTGTGACCGCTGACTTGAAAGAGATGCTGGGCCTAGCGGATTTGGCAGCCATCGTCATTGCCACGCCGCCGCACATGCATGCAGCCCAGGTCGTCGAGTGCTTGAGTGCTGGCAAGTCAGTCCTGGTCGAGAAGCCGTTGTGCACGACCATGGATGAGGTTGAGACGATCGATCGAGCGGCCAAGGCTGCGGCGCCGGATTGCTTTGTCATGGTCGCGGAGAACTACTACTACAAGCCGTCGCTGCAGATCATGAAGGAGCTGGTCGCCAATGGCCACTTGGGACGCCTGCGTCATCTGCGGGTACGCAAGTTGACACAACAACAGGATTCGGGATGGAAGAGCGGGTACGGCGCGTTGCTGGAGGGCGGTATTCACTTTTTGGCACTGATTTCAGATCTTGTCGATTGCGCTCTGGCATCCGAACCGGACTCGCCAGTCTCGCCGATGGCCGTCGAAGCTGACTTTCCGTCATGCCTAACCGGCACAGCCGAACGCCATTCGGTAACGAGTTTGAGCTACGCTGGCGACGTCACCGCGCGCTTGCATTATGCCTGGGACACGCCTTCCCTTTTGCGGGGTACTTTTCAACACTCGCATATTGAGGGTGATGCCGGGCGGATTCTGTTCGAGAGCAATGGCCTCTACCTGCGATTAAGAGGCTCGGGGACAGGCAGAAGGTTGTACGGTCCTCAACTGGGCGATCTGATGGGCTATGGTGCCATGACCAGCGACTTTCTCGCCTGCGTGGCCGATCCAAGCCGCAAGCCCTATTCCGGTCTGGCCAGAGCCAGACGGGACCTAGGGATAGTTTTCGCCGCCTACGGTGCCCTGGGACCGGAAGCCGCAGCGGACGATAAGGAGAGAGAATAGATGGACCATACCGAGAGCTTTCTGAAACTCGCACAAGCGGCCAAGCGTCACGTACAAGAGACAACGATCGAGCGTGTGCGGCAGCGTCTGGAGGCCCGAGTGCAAGCCAAGGACAGCTTTGCGTTGATCGATGTGCGCGAGGATAACGAATGGGCAGCCGGTCATCTCCCGGGGGCGCTACATCTGGGACGGGGCATCATTGAGCGTGACATCGAACAACACTTTCCAGATTTTGAGACCGCGATCATCCTCTATTGTGGCGGTGGCTATCGTTCCGCCTTGACTGCTGAAAGCCTGCAGAAAATGGGCTACGCCAACGTTCTCTCCATGGATGGAGGGTTCACCGGTTGGTCGGAGGCCGGACTGACCGTCGTGGCGACGGAGCAAACCACACAGGATAGCGCATGAATAAAACATTCCTCGGGCGCCTACGGTACCTACTGACACTGGTACCGTACAAACTACTCGACCCGCTCTACGTCTTCCTGGACAGACAGTTCATTCGCCGCAGCAGAAACATCCGGCTGATACCCGCTGAGAGCGATCGACGGGGTGGCAAGTACTCGTACGTCGAGTGGGGCCACGTCGTCGGCATATTCCAGACGCTGATCATGCTGCACCTCGAGCGCAAAGAGGGCAACGCGATTCTGGACGTGGGGTCCGGGACCGGGCTGCTGTCGATTGCCAGCGAACCCTTTATCGGCAACGGCGGCCGCTACTTCGGCATCGATGTCATGGCCCGCGACGTAAATTTCTGTCGCCGACACTTCGACCCCCAGCGCTACCATTTCGAGCACCTGGATGCCTTCAATGCCGAGTACTCTCCGGATCAAAGTGATCGCCTCCCATGGAGTGCCGTCGACACGGAGGCGTTTGATCTGGTGATCTCGGTTTCGGTTTGGACGCATTTCAACGAGGAGGACGGGCGCTTCTACTTCCGCGAGGTGGCGCGTGCGCTGAAGCCAGGAGCAAAGGCGATCATCTCCTTCTTCATACTGGATGAGGTATACGAGGAGAGTCTGTCTCGCCGCGGCGCCGGGCAGGGTCGCTTTCATTCGACAGCGCAGCGCGATTGGATCTTCGACACCCCGGCTTATGGCTCCGACGCCTGGTTTTGCACCAAGTGGTCGAAGGTTCCAGAGGCGGCCATTGGAGTCACCAGCGCGGGCTTGGAGCGGCTGTTGGCAGACAGCGGTTTGCGCCTGCTGCAACACTACCAGGGCAACTGGAAGGAGGCCCCAGGGGTTTACTTCCAGGACGTGCTGGTGTTCGAAAAACCGCAATAACGGCCTCAAATAAAAGGCCCCCTGCCGAATCTCTTCGACAGGGGGCATCTCATCGCACGCCGTCAGGCGTCAACGATCAATCGTCACTTCTTCTTTTTCGCCTTGGCCGACCGACCGGGAAACGTCAGCTCAGCGACGCCCGACTTGTCGAGCTCGCCCTTGCCGATGTCGATCATCTTCTGGAACTGAGCTTTGGAAGCCCGCGCCAGCGGCAGGTTGAGTCCTGCTTTCTGTGCGAGTTTCAAGGCTATTCCCGAGTCCTTGGCTGCGTGGGCGGAGGAGAAATAACATTCGTGATCACGAGCTACCATGTCCTCGCCATCCGTCTCCAGCACCCGTGAGCTGGCTCCGGTCTGCGAGAACACCTCCATCAGCAGCTTCAGGTCCAGGCGCAGCGCCTTGCCAAGGCCCAACCCCTCGGCGAGGCCGGCCGTGTTGATGTTCATGACCATGTTCACGAGCGCCTTTACTTGCGCCGCTTTTCCCGTACCGCCGACGTAGCGCAGGTTGACGCTCATGGCGTCGAGGATCGGCTTGAGCTTGTCGAAGACTCCCCGCTTGCCACCGCACATCAGGTAGAGAGAGCCGTCGCGTGCCTGCGTGATGCTGCTGGCCATGCAGCCCTCAAGGGTCGCCGCCTTTACCTTGGCGGCGCGCTTCTCGACCTCCACGTGGGTGGCCGGGGCCACCGTTGCGCAGTTGATAAAGGTTTTACCCTTGGCGCCCAGGAGGAGACTGTCTCCGCGGGCTCCGAAGATCGACAGCATCGCCTTGTCATCGGTGACCACGGTGATGATGTAGTCTGCCGCTGCCGTGACGTCTGCGAGTGTGGGTGCCGCTACGGCGCCCAACTCCTTTGCCAGACTCGTTGCCAGCGGTTTGTGGGCGTCGTAGACGACCTTGACCGGAAAGCCTACATCTTTGAGATGACGAGCGATGTTAGCCCCCATGCGTCCGACGCCAACCACGCCGATTTTGAAATCTCGCTTTGCCATGATCTCAGTCCACCGACCTTAACCCGTAATCGTCGCGTGCAACTCGGTCCAGTCCTCAAGGTTGTTGAGGTTGATCGCGTCCAGAATCGAGCCATCATCCGAAATGCCGGCGCCGGTGAGAATTTCACCGCGGGTGTCATCGGCATGGTTGTAACCGCGGATGGCCGCGTTCGAGGCCTCGATCTCGCTGGCGGGAATGCTGCCACCGCGCTGGTCGAGAACCCACTTTTCGAACTGTGCGTACGTCGGTTTGCTGGACTTGATATAGCCGACGGCGGCATCACGATTGACTCCCAGTCCGTCCAGGACCATCTGGTCGAAACC
>Ga0114999_10005123_pt1 | contig 15542 bp, 12 predicted proteins | sample ArcticOcean_MG_C_3_FD_89820 | JGI IMG/M metagenome (GOLD analysis project Ga0114999, IMG submission 89820) | Marine microbial communities from western Arctic Ocean - ArcticOcean_MG_CB8_126 | ecosystem: Environmental > Aquatic > Marine > Oceanic | place: Arctic Ocean: Canada Basin | collected...
GCGTTGAATCAGTAGCGGCGCATCGCCGCGTTGAATCTGCGCGAGTGTTAGAGCGCCGACACCGGCGCGTCGGACATTTGGTAGTCCCGCTTTACTTCGGCAACCCGGATCCGAAAGTCGGCAAATATTTCGTGCTTGCCGCGCTCCTGCGCCCGCTGGTGATCAACCCGCTCTTTCCAGTTCTGTACCGAAGCATCGTCGCGCCAAGTCGAGATCGAAACATATTTGCCGGTGTTTCGTAGCGAGCGAAACCGCTCGATCTCGATAAACCCGTCGACGGTTTCGAGTTCTGGCCGCAATTGTTCAGCGAGATCAAAATATTCGTCGCCTTTGCCGTCTTTCATCATGACTTCGAAAATGACCACGATCATGTCCGTCTCTCCTGAAGCTCTGCTTATGAGTCTTATTAGATTGAATGCAGTTTACTGAATCTCTCTTAAGCCTTCGCACCGGGTCGCGCCGAAACCGGATCGAGCGGCCAGCGGGCTAGGGCTATTGTATCGAGGGGATCGCCACTAAAGCCTGCGCGCCGGCGCTCGATCCCGGCCCAAGCGATCATTGCCGCATTATCGGTACATAAAGCTGGCGGCGGAACCACCACTTGAAAGCCGGCATCCGAGGCGGTTTGCTTGAGCCGATCGCCAAGATATTGGTTGGCGGCAACGCCCCCGGCGACCACCAGATTACCGGTCATTTTACCGGTGCGTTCGCTGAACATCTGCATGGCGTTGGCGGTGCGGTTGCACAGCACATCGCCGACGGCGATTTGAAACGCCGCGGCGATATCCTTGGCGTCGGTCGCTGTCGGCGCATCCGGTAAGCGGTGAATTGTGTGGCGTACCGCTGTCTTGAGGCCTGAGAACGAAAAATCTGCGCCGGCGCGATTGATTAGGGGACGCGGCAATTTGAAGCGGGCAGGGTCGCCACCACAGGCGGCAGCCTCGATCGCCGGCCCGCCCGGATAATCGAGCCCCAGCATTTTTGCTGTCTTATCGAACGCCTCGCCGACCGCATCGTCGATCGTCGTGCCGAGCCGGGAATAAGACCCCACCCCATTGGCAATCAATAGCTGGCAATGTCCGCCGGAGATCAGCAGCACCAGATAAGGAAAGGCAATCGGCGCCAGCATTCGCGGCACCAGTGCATGCGCTTCCAAATGATTGATCGCGAGAAAAGGAAGCGCGTGCACCGCAGCGATCGCCTTGGCCGTCATCACGCCAACCAAAAGCCCGCCAATCAAGCCCGGGCCCGCGGTCGCTGCGACGCAGTCTAGCTCTGGGAAGGTAGCGCCGGCCTCATCCATGGTCTCTACGATCAGGCGATCGAGATGCGCGACGTGATTGCGCGCTGCGATTTCGGGAACAACGCCGCCGAACGGCCGGTGCGCCTCGATCTGAGACAGCACGAGCTCGCCGCGAATCACGCCCTCGTCGTCAACCACGGCGGCGGCGGTTTCATCGCAACTCGTTTCGATCCCTAAAATAATCATACGGAGCGCGCGATCCCTTCCATGCAAACGAGAGCGGGGTAGCCATTGCCAGATAAGTTAAGCTATAGGCCGAGCGGTCCGGTCTATGCCGGCTCCCAAACGGATCATCATGGTCGCACAACAACAGCATTCGGCCAACGCGGCCCAACCCATCGGGCGCCATTTCCGCTTGGGCACGCGAGGCAGTCCTTTGGCGTTGGCGCAAGCCGCAGAGGTGGCACAGCGCCTGCTTGCTGCCAACCCGGCACTCGAGAGCGATCAGATCAAAACCGTCATCGTGCACACGTCGGGGGATCGGATTCAGGATCGGCCGCTCGCCGAGGTCGGCGGCAAGGGTCTCTTCGCCAAGGAAATCGAGGATCAACTGACCTCCGGTGCGCTCGATTTTGCCGTGCACTCCGCGAAAGATCTTGAAACTCGGCTGCCCGCTGATTTGATGATCGCCTGCGTTTTGCCGCGAGAGGATCCGCGCGACGTTTTGTTATGTGAGCACGCCCGCTCCATTGCCGATCTGCCGCAAGCCGCGTGCGTAGGAACCGCATCGCTGCGCCGCGCCGCGCAACTTCTCCACCACCGTCCCGATCTTAATATCGTCAACCTGCGCGGCAACGTTGAAACCCGCTTGCGCAAGCTGCGCGATGGTGACGTCGACGCCACGCTGCTGGCGCTGGCCGGCCTCAAGCGCTTGCAACGCACCGAAGACGCCGCCTCGGTCATCGACGTGACCGACATTCTACCGGCCGTCGGGCAGGGGGCGATCGCCATCGAATGCCGCATCGACAACACTGGCGTCAGGGCCCTCCTGGCCACGATTAATGACCGCGACAGTGCGATCTGTCTGGCTGCGGAACGCGCCATGCTGGCGGCGTTGGATGGCTCGTGTCGCACTCCGATCGGCGGACTTGCCCGCCTCGATGGCGATACGCTTGCGCTTGATGGCCTCGTCGCGATGGCGGATGGCAGTGCCTTGCACCGGCTTTTGCGGGCGGGGCCGGCTAGTGATGGTCAGGCATTGGGCGCGCAACTCGGCGCCGAGTTGCGCGCCCTCGCCGGTCCCAAATTGTTCGAGGCATGGTGAAGGCTGGTGCGGGTTCTGGTTACACGTCCCCGCGATGATGCCGCCGCGCTCACGCTTGAACTCGAACGCCGGGGTCACCAGGTCGTGGTAATGCCGCTGCTTGAGATCCATCATCTCGACGATGCCGACCTATCGCTCGCCGGCGTTCAGGCAGTGTTGCTGACCAGCGCTAACGGTGCGCGGGCATTGAGCCGCGCCACCGGCCAACGCGATGTGCCGGTGTTCGCGGTCGGCGATGCCACCGCCCAAGCCGCCCGTGCGCTCGGGTTCACGTTCGTAGCCAGCGCCGGTGGCGATGTCGCCGGCCTCGCTGATCTGGTTGCCAGCGAACTCGATCGGAACGCCGGGCCAATCGTGCACGTCGCTGCGCGCCACATCGCGGGCGACCTGGCTGGATCTTTGCGGGCGCGCGGCTTCGAGATCGCGCGGGCCGAACTCTATGAAGCGATCCCGGCCACCGAGATCGATAATGCCGTCCAGGCCGAGCTCAACGCGGGGCGTATCGATGCCGTGTTGTTTTTCTCTCCCCGCACGGCCTACACGTTTGTTAATCTGATGCGGCAGGCCCAACTTGAAAATGCCTGCGAAACCCTTGATGCCATCTGTCTTAGCCACGCGATCGCCAAAGAAATCGACGCCATCGCGTGGCGCCGGGTCACGGTCGCGCCGCATAGCGATCAACCCTCCTTGTTGGCCGTGCTTGAGGAAGGGGCACTGAACCCATCGTGAGCGAGTCCGACGACACCAAACCCGGCGCGGTCCCCGTCACCGAGGGCGCTGCGCACGCCAAGGGCAAACCAAACGTCGAGCCGGACGTCGAACCGAGCACCGACGGGGCCGGCGATACCAAGCCCACACCGCGCGGATCGCGTCGCATAGCCTGGACGTTTCTTCTGGTCATCGTCGTCGTTGTGTTCGCAGCTGGGTTCCTGATTGCGGTGTCTTTGGCGCCGCGCCTGGTTGACATCCTGCCGTGGGGGTCGCCGCCTGAGGTCGTGGCTGGGCCGACGCAATCCGAAACGAACGCCGCGCTGGAAGCGCGTCTCGCCGCTGTTGAGAAACGTGGCACTGAGCTCGGCGTGCGGGTTGCCGAGCAGGCCGATAGGCCCCAACCTGCCGATCCCAGCGGAGATATCGCAGGTCTGCGGGAGAGCGACGGCCGGTTTGGCGATCGCCTCGCCGCGCTCGAACAAACGCTTGATTCAACCTCGGCCGCAGTGGCACGCATGACCGCCATCGAGCGCCGCTTGGAGGAACTGGCCGAAGCCGGTAACACCGATGCGCTCGCTGCTGACCTGCTCGCCCGGCTGGAGACTCTCGAAACCGCGCTTCGCGATCTCTCAGCCGTGCCCGCCGCCGCCCCGGCCTCCGTCGCAAGCGATCTTGACGGGCGTCTCAGCGATCTTGAGCAACGATTGGCTGCCTTGTCATCGGCGTCCCCCACCGGTGACGGTTCGAGTGATCGGATCGATCGGCTGGAGACAATCCTGATCAGCCTAGCCGGCCGTATCGACGCCCTCGATGTTGGTGGACGATCTCTGCCCGGGCGTAGCGTCGCATTGCTCGTCGCCGCTGGTGCGCTGCGCGATGCAACCCGCCGCTATACCGGTTATGCCAGCGAACTAGCGGTGCTACGCGAGCTCGCAGCCGAGGTGCCCGCGCTCAACCAGGCGCCGGTTGTTGAAGCGTTCGCCAGTCTCGATAAACACGACGCGGCCGGTGCACCCACGGTTGCGGTCCTCGCCGCACAGTTCGGCGCGCAGGCGAGTGCCATTGTCCAGGCCACGCGCCGCGACGACGATGCCGGTTGGATCGCGCAAACCATTGACCGGGTTTCTTCGGTGGTCACGGTGCGGCGTGTCGGTGATGTCGGCGGCGGCAGCGTCGAAGCAATCGTTGCCCGCGCCGAGCTCCGCGTAGCGGCCGGCGATCTCGCGGCCGCGGTCGCGGAACTCGCCGATTTGGGCGGCCACGCGGCGGCAACCGCCGCACCTTGGCTCGTACAGGCGAAAACGCGCCTGGCCGTCGATCGTGCCGCGCAGGATATCTACGAGGCCTCGGCCCGTGCGTTGCTGACGGGAGTCCCAGCCGAGTGATTCGTTTCACCCTCGCGTTCATTGTCGTAGCAGTTCTTGCCATGCTCGCCGCGTGGCTTGCCAACCACCCCGGCACCGTCACAGTCGTTTGGCAGGGATATCGCATCGAAGCGTCGCTGCTCATTCTGATAGCGTCGACGTTGGCGGTACTCGTTGCGAGCCTGATTATCTATCGGTTCTGGACCTGGATGCGGCGCGGGCCGACGCGGTTAGGCGAAATGCGCGCCGCCGATCGCCGCCGCCGCGGCTTCCTGGCCCTGACGCAAGGCTTAACCGCGGTCGCGGCGGGAGATTCCCAAAAAGCCGGGCGCTATGCCCAACGCGCCGAAGCGCTGCTCGACGAACCGCCTTTGACTCTGCTGCTGTCGGCGCAAGCAGCTCAACTCAGCGGCGACGAGGCGTCGACGACGCGTCATTTCACCGCGATGCTGGAAAGCCCGGAAACCGAATTCCTCGGGCTGCGTGGCTTGATGACGCAGGCCGAGCGCGAAGGCGATCAGGAGCGGGCGCTGAAATTGTCGCGTCGAGCTTATGAAAAATCGCCGGAGTCGCCCTGGGTAATCCAGGCGCTGTTCGACCTCGAGGTCGAGGCCTGCAACTGGCGCGAAGCCGAATTGCTGTTGAAGCGGCCCGCGGCAACCCGCGCACTGCCCGACGCGCGTGCGCGCCGGGCGCTGTCGATCGCGCGCTACGAACAGGCGCGCGAGGGTGCCGCCACGGAGCAATGGGACGTTGCCTTGCGCCTCGCCCGCGAGGTCCACAAACTCACGCCGTCATTCGTGCCGGGCGCGGTATTGCTAGCGCAGATCGCCAAGCAGCTCGGCAAGCATCGTGTTGCGCAAGCCGCGCTGCGCGCAAGCTGGGCCCGTCATCCGCATCCCGATCTGTTCGCGGCCTATCAAGATCTGGTCGAGAACGAATCCGCCGAGGTGCTGCTCAAGCGGGTCGAGAAATTGATCTCTGACAAGCCGACATATCGTGAAAGCCGTATCGCGTTGGCGACGGCCGCGCTTGCCACGGGTTTGTGGGATCGCGCCCGCGCTGCGCTTGAGCCGCTGATTGCCGACAATGCGCCGCCGCCGGATGCCATCGTGTGCGAGCTGATGGCGCAACTTGAAGAAGGCGAACACGGCACTGACGACGTCGTCCGCATTTGGCGTGGCCGTTCTGAGGGCGCGTTGCGGCCGGCGCGTTGGGTATGCGTATCCTGCCATGCCCGTCTCGAAACCTGGACCCCGCACTGCTCTACTTGCCGCCGCTTCGATTCGCTCAACGCGTTTGCCGATGATGAGGGCGACATCGTCTCCCCCGAAGGAACCGAAACCGCGGTCGTCACTACCCCTGACCCCGCCCGCCGCATCCCGACAATCACAATCGGTGGCCTGGCCGACACCGACCCCACCGACAAAGCGAATTGCCGCTTCCCGGGGGAGAGGGTGGGGTGAGGGGTTTTCCTTTTGCTAACGTTTTTGTGGGCCCGCCGCGAATGGTGCATTGCCCGCGGGGCCCAGGCACACGGAACTTCGTCGGCATTCTGCGCTCAATCATCAACAACGGTGTTCTTGGATGCCGGCCTTCGCCGGTATGACATGGCGTGTAGGGTGAACTGCCTTAGGCTGTCACCGACGGCCAGGAGCGCCGCGGATTGAGGTTCTTATTCTTCACCCCGCGCTTGACGACGCCTAACGCGGGGCGTAGGCAACACCGGCGTTGCACGTCAGGAATACAAAGCCCGAAGGGCGCGGAAACTAACGCCTGAGCGTCAGCGTGCCGTCGCGCACTTCGTAACTACCTAACTTTTCGAGCGCGCTGACGCCGAGCAGCGAATGCGCCATCGCGGCTTCGTTAATGACGGCGCTAACATTGCTCAGGTGGATTGTCCCCAGTTCGAGATTTCGGATCACGATCGGGGCACCGCGAACGATGCCACCGGCGGTGCGCATGCGGCGTGAGAAATCGGCCGGCGTCAATTTGATCCCGAGCCGTTTGGCATCGGCCGGGCTCAGCACGACAATGCTGGCGCCAGTATCGACCAGAAACCTGATCTCGCGACCGTCGACCGCCGCGTCGATGTAATAGTGACCATCGCGCTGGGCGCGCAGGCGAATGGCGCCCGCTTCGGTTGTAACTGCGGCAAAGGGCAGCAATTCGCCAACCAAGCGGCCGCTGAGATGGCCCAGTTCGAAGCGGAAGCTATAGGCGAGGATCAGCAGAACGATCACGCCGGCCCAAATACCGCCAAAGCGCCAGCGGCTGGACGGCCGGCCTCGGGCGACTCTCGCTGCGGGTTTCGGCCTTGCCTGCTCAGCGCTCCGAGACGTCGGAACTGAGCCGCCGCCAGCGCGCGGTTTGCGGGCCCACGGTCCGCCGTTCTCAGTCATGAATCACGCGTTCAAACATGGTTGGCATATATATAGGTGCGCCCGCCGCCGATCGCGATATGCAAAACGGGGTTGTGGTGCCGGGTCTCGCGCACTTATATACGCAATTCGGAACGCCAAAAGTTCCGGCCAGGGCCGCCTTAGCTCAGTTGGTAGAGCACAGCATTCGTAATGCTGGGGTCGTAGGTTCGAGTCCTACAGGCGGCACCAAATTAACACTTAATCATCTCTAACTCATTGGCATGTATGAATTTTTTGTTTTGTACGCCGGTGGGTAGACAAAAATTGTGGGCGTTACCTGTATCTAAAGCGGGACGTTTACTACTTCAGTCGACATGTACCGGTCGATGTGCGGCAACACCACGAATGCAGCCGCATCGTGATTTGCCTGAAAACTAAATCTATAAATGCAGCCACTCGTGCTGCCACAGCGATCGCCCATAAGCTTGATGACTATTGGTTGGGCCTCAGACTGCAGACAATGCCCATATCAATGGTGCACCAGCCTGCTCTCCAACCCGACGTGAATGATCCAGCGGCACCTACCCTCTCAGATGCATTAGCCGCTTATCTCGCATTGAAGGCAGACGATAAGGGCCCATCGTTCGTCCGTACCGCTACTAGAAATGTGGGATATGTCATTGCCAAGCTAGGTGATAGGCCTATCGATAACTACACCAGCTTGGATGCGGCACGTTTTAGAGACGCACGGCCTATCCAGTAGTAGTGCCAAGCGCATCTTTGGCTCTGTGAGAGCAATCACCAGATTGATCCTCTCAGAACACGGTCTTGATCTAAAAAACCCATTCACTGGCACCTACCTTCCCGATAAGGCCGACGCTCGCATTAGAGAGCCAATACCTCTCACCGTAATCCGACATATCCAACAGGTGCGCGAACAGGCGGCATTCGCGTTCTTACCGTATTGGAATAGGCTGCCGTCTCATCGCTGGGGGTGAGGGTTGACCTATTCGAGAACCGGCCATGGCGCCTGAGATTCTCCTCTATGGGGCCACTGGCTATACCGGCAAACTGATAATTGCGCTGGCGCGCGAACGCGGCATCGGGCTCATTCTTGCGGGTCGCAACGAGGCCGGCATGTGTGGGATTACGGACGCCAACAATATGCGGGCCCGGATATTTGGCCTCGACGATCGATCGAGCCTGGAGTCCGCGCTTGCCAATGTTGCCGTCGTCCTTCATTGCGCAGGGCCTTTTTCACTGACCTCTCAGGCGATGGTGGATGCGTGCATCCGCACCGGCACGCATTATCTGGACATAAGCGGCGAGATCGATGTTTTCGAGGCCTGCGCCGCGCGCAGTGTCGAGGCCGCCGATCGCGGTGTCATGTTGTTGCCCGGCGTCGGCTTTGACGTCGTGCCGAGCGACTGCCTTGCGGCGCACGCGGCGTCGAGGGTCGCCGCGCCGCAACACCTTACCCTGGCAATCGCTGGGCCGACCAAGATGTCGCGCGGCACCGCGAAAACGGCCATCGAGGGTATCGGTCAAGCCATCCAGGTGCGTCGTAACGGGCAGATCTCGACCCTGAAAAAACCAATCCGCCGCGACATCGATTTTGGTGACCGCAAAACCGCCTGCGTGTCGATTGGCTGGGGCGACGTAGCAACCGCCTACTATTCAACCGGCGCCGCGGACATCGAGGTCCTGTTTCAATCCACTCGGCAACTCGAGCAGGCGGTTGGTCTCAACCCGTTTTTACGATTTTTGCTCAGCACCGGGCTCGCTCAGAAGCTGCTCAAACGTCAGGCCGACAAACAGCCCGAGGGACCCAACGTAACCGAGCGGGCGCAAGGTTCGACGACAATTCTCGCAGAGGTAACGGGCGCCAACGGTGATGAAGCGAGAGCCATCCTGCGGACCCCGGAAGCCTATTCCTTAACCGCCGATAGCGCGTTGACGATTGCCACCCGCGTTGCGGCCGGCGATCACAAGCCCGGTTTCCAAACACCGTCACTGGCGTTTGGCGCTGATTTCGTTCTCGATCTAGACGGCGTCACCCGCGAGGACGTCGGCTGAATCGGCGGTAGCGCTCGCGCTTGGCGACTGTTCGCTTGGTTTCGGTCGCGGCCGGTATCAACCGTCGCGACGCTGCATCTTATTCAGCGCTCGTCGAACGGCGCGGCCAGCGGCACGCGCAGGGTCTTCAGAAATTTTGATTGCCTGCGCTTCCTTGGCGACTTTCTTCGCGGCGCCGGCAACGTGGCGGCGTGCCACCGGGTCACTCGCAACTCTCTGAACGACGACGCCGACAAGCTTCGTTAGTAGCGGGTTCATCGCTTCTTAAACACCTCGGTAGCGTGCGGTTCGCTCTAGATAGTAACACGCGATGGCGCAGGCTGGCTTGGGCGTCACCGGTGGTGTCCGGCGCCCGTCAATTGGCGAGGCGGTCAATATGCTAAAAGAGATCAAATGAACGAACCTCCACCACAAATCCACCGGGGCGGCTGTCTGTGCGGCGCGGTTCGCTATGAGGCCTAGGGCGAACCTCTGGTGATCACCCATTGTCATTGCGAAAACTGCGAACGCGGCAGTGGCGCGGGGCATTCGACTGGGCGATGTATGCGCGCGATCGGTTTCGCCTGACCGGACGGATCGCCGAACACAAACTAACCTCAGACAACGGCAACGAAGTCACAAGAGCATTCTGTCCGGCCTGCGGCAGTCCAATTTTCGGCGCCAATAGCGGTATGCGGGACCATGTGACGATTACCCTCGGAACGCTCGATGACTCATCCACCTTCGCGCCCCAGGTCACGGTTTTCACCCGTAATCGCAAACCATGGGACGTCATGGACGACCGCATCCCAAGCTTCCCGGCGCAACCGGGTTGGCAACCCGGCGATCCCGTTTGGCCCCGCCGCTTAGGGGGGGCCGCGTGAACCGTCGCCCCCCCCCCCGTCGGCGGTTGACACCGGCCGCGACTGTCCCACCCGAATCACGGTCAGGATCGAGGCCAACATAAACGCCGCGATCAGCCAGAACATCCAGCGGGCGCCCGCATTATCGAGGATCCAGCCGAAAATCACCGGCGTGACCACGCCGCCGACCGAGAAGGCGGTTGACAGAAAGCCGAACACTTTGCCGGTGGCGCCGGTCGGGGTTATCTGACGCACCATTAGGTCGCGGGTCGGCTGCACGATGCCGCTGCAAACGCCGGTCACAGTGAGTAGCAAGGTGAGCATCGCGATCGGCATCGACGCCGAGCCGGCCAGCACCATCAGCACAGCCGCACACAGAAACGCGACCGTGGCAATTGAATCGGGGCGCTTGTTGCGGTCGAGCAGAAAGCCGGCAATGAAAATGCCAGTGGCCGCGCCGATCAGGAAACCGGTTAATACACCGCTGGCCGCCGCCAGAGTCGTGTCGTGAGTCGAGGCGACGGCCGCGACAACCAGTGTCTGAATCGCGCTGACGCCAATACTGCTCAACAGAAAGAATAGAAACGCCATCAGGATCGGTCCCGACAGCAGCAAGGCAATGCCTTGGCCGACGTTGTCGTCGCGGCGGCTGCCGTCATCGTTTTCAACGCGCTCTTCAGCCAGAGCGCCGCGCTGCCAGGCGATCAGCACGGCGACCATCACCGATAGCACGCCGGCTGCGGCTACGGCGACGCGCCAGTCCCACAATACCGTCAACGCGATCACGACGGGCGGTGTGAGGGCACCGCCGAGGTTGCCGCACAAGCTGTGCATGCTGAAGGCGCGGCCCAATCGGCCCTGCGGGATCGAGGCCGAAAGGATCGCGAAGTTGGCCGGATGAAATACGGTCGCGGCGAGGCCAGTGACGGCGGAAAGTGCCACCAGCATCCAGTATGAATTGGCGAACGCCATGGCGAACGCGGCGCACCCCTGCAGCAGCAGTCCCGCCACCAGCAGATTGCGCCCGCCGATGCGGTCGACCAGGAAGCCCATCGGCACTTGGCCCAGGCTGGCGGCCAGCGAGAACGCGGCCGCGACCACACCGAGCGCTGCGTAGCTGACGCCGAACTCTTCCTTGAGCAGAGGGAACAACGGCGGCAGCAGCAGGATCTGCACATGACTAAGCATATGCGCGCTGCCGATCAGCCCCAGCACCTTGAGTTCGCGGCGACCGGTGGTCAGAACGGTGGACATGGCGGTACTACGGTGGCTGCAACCAAGCGCTGGCAGGCCGGTTGAGAAAAAGGGAAGCTCACTGTGGCGAGCGCAACGAACTCAATTGTGGGCCACACGCGGCTTCGGCGCCAGAAATGACTGGCGCCAACTTTCCTACCACCGCGTCACGGCCTTCACCGTCGCTCCGGGTCAGATACGCCTCTTCGTTGTGAAGCGCTATCTTTGCGCTATATCTTACGGTGCGCGTTGCCGATGCTTGAGTCCCGCGCGCGGGTTTTAGTAGCAGAAAGCACCCCCATGAAAGCATCGTCGGACCCGGTCGTTAAAGATCTGGTATTGGTCGGCGGCGGCCATAGCCATGTCGCCGTGCTGAAGAACTTCGGCATGAAGCCTCTCCCCGGCGTGCGTCTCACGTTGATCGCCCGCGATGTCCACACGCCGTATTCGGGGATGCTGCCGGGCTATGTGGCGGGCCACTACACTTTCGACGAGGTTCATGTAGATCTCCGCCCACTGTGCCAGTTCGCGGGCGCGCGGCTCTATCACGACGAAGCAATCGGTCTCGACCTCACCAACAAGAAGGTGCTGTGCAGCCATCGCCCGTCGGTCGCCTTCGATCTACTATCGATCAACAATGGATCGACACCGATGGTTTCGAACGTCCTTGGCGCGGTTGGCACCGTGACGCCGGTCAAACCGATCGATCAGTTCGTGGATCGCTGGGAGCGGCTATCGCAGCGCGTGGTCGATAATCTCGGACCGAGCCGTATCGTTGTCGTTGGCGCCGGCGCCGGCGGTGTCGAGATCCTGCTCGCCATTCAATACCGTCTCCAGCATCTGCTCGAGAACCGCGGCCGCAGCGCCAGTGAGCTCGAATTCCATTTGGTTTGCCAAAGCGAGACGATCCTGCCGGGGTTCGGCCCGCACGTGGGACGGCGCTTCGAGCGGGTTTTGAGCGAACGTGAGGTCCACGTGCATCGCGGCAATGGTGCAGTGGCAGTCCGCGACGGCGAGCTCGAACTCGCCGATGCGACGCGCCTTCGTTTTGACGAGATCCTGTGGGTCACCGAGGCCGGCGCCGCGCCCTGGATCAAAGAGTCCGGCTTGGCCACCGACGATGCCGGATTCGTCGCGGTTCACGAAACCCTGCAGTCGGTCTCGCACCCTGACGTATTCGCTGCCGGCGATATTGCCGCAGTGCTCAATCATCCGCGTCCCAAGGCAGGGGTCTTCGCGGTCCGGCAGGGTAAGCCACTGGCGCGCAACCTGCGCCGGTCGCTGCGCAATCGCCCGCTTAAGCCTTTCACGCCGCAGCGGACCATCCTGGCGTTGGTCAGCACCGGCGACAAACACGCGGTCGCTGCGAAAGCTGGCTTCTCCGCCGAAGGCCCGCTGCTGTGGCGTTGGAAGGACTGGATCGATCGCCGTTGGATGGCCAAATACGCCGACCTGCCCGAAATGAAGACAGACGAGAAGTCCAACCTCGATCCAAAACTGGCCGGCCCTGAGGCCCTCAAGCAGATCTCGGCCATCGCCATGCGCTGTGGCGGCTGTGGCGCCAAGGTCGGCGCCGATGTGCTCAGCCGCGCCTTATCGGAACTGGAACCGGTGTCGCGCGCCGACGTGCTGGTCGGCTTGAAGGACCCCGACGATGCGGCCGTCGTCGATGTGCCCGCCAACAAGGTTATGGTCCACACCGTCGACTATTTTCGCGCTTTCATTGATGACCCCTATGTCTTTGGCCAGGTCGCTGCCAACCACAGCCTTAGCGATATCTTCGCGATGGGGGCCGAGCCGCAGTCGGCGCTGGCGATCGCGACCGTGCCTTACGGCATCGAGGCCAAGGTTGAGGAAACCCTCAATCAACTGATGGCCGGCGCCATGGCAGTGCTCGACGAGTGCGGCACCGCGCTGGTTGGCGGCCATACCAGCGAGGGCGCGGAACTCGCGCTCGGCTTCTCGGTCAATGGCCTCGGCGACCGCGACCGCATCATGCGCAAGGCTGGCATGCAGCCAGGCGATCTGTTGATCCTCACCAAGCCGCTCGGCACGGGGACGCTGTTCGCTGCCGATATGCAGCAGAAGGCCAAGGGCCGGTGGATCGACCAGGCGCTGCAATCGATGGTGCAGTCCAACCGGCGCGCAGCCGATTGTCTGCACGGCCACGACGCAACCGCTTGTACCGACATCACCGGGTTCGGTTTGCTCGGCCACATGGTCGAAATGATCCGCGCATCCGGGGTCGACGTCGACATCGAGCTGAGCTCGTTGCCGATCATGGACGGGGCGATGGAAACCGTGCGACTCGGTATTCTGAGTTCCCTGCAGCCGGCCAACGTGCGTCTCCGGCGCGCCGTCCATAACCTGGAGGAAGCGGGCAGCCACGAGCGCTACCCAATTATTTTTGATCCGCAAACCTCGGGCGGTCTGCTCGCGAGCGTCCCCGATTCAAAGGCCAGCACTTGCCTAAACGAGCTTCATGAAATGGGTTACGAACACGCCGCAGTGATCGGCCGCGTCAAGCCGGAAAGCAAGTACCTCGAGCCGGTCACCGTGTTGGCATAACCTTCGACAACACGGCGTCAAGGCCGGCCGCCTCGCGTTTCGGCGCGAACGAAGGTGCCAACTCGCGGCAACGACGTGCCAATAATTCCAACATGTCCGGCTCGCGTTCGGCACGCAGTAGCTGCGCCGCCAGCGCCTTGTCATCGCCAACTGGGTAGTAGCCGGGATAGTCCGGACCCAGCAGACCTACATTGCCCGAGATGTCGGATGCGATAACCGGAACGCCGGCGACGACCGCTTCGGAAACGATGTTGGCGCCGCCCTCCTGATTCGAGCTGATAACCATCAGATGAGCCCGGGCGAACTCCCGCCGCACCTGCCAGTGCGGCACCTCGCCGAGCCAGCGATAGCGAGGATTCGCCTTGGCCTCGGCGCGCGCGGCTGCGGCCCAGACCGGGGTGTGCGCCCGGCCCAGATGGGTGATGCGAATGCGCGATTCGGCGGGCAGTCGCCGCGCCGCCAGGGCGGTCCGCAGCGGATCCTTTTCCTCGCGCAGATGACCGGCGATGCAAACGTCGAAGCTTCGCTTGCGCGGCTGGCGCGGTCCCGGCAATGGCAGCGCCGATTGACGGACGATGGTGAGCTTGCCACGCACCCGCCGTGGCAGTAGGTCGCCGACCCTATCGTGCAGCCCGATCAGCCCGTCGGCCAGGTCGATCGACCGCATCGTGACCTCGGGCTCGGTCCGCAAGAAGGTATTGATGTCGGTGCCGGCCAGCGCAACGACGATGGGGTTCGAGGGGTGCCGGTCGCGGAATCGAATCACCGAGTCTGCACTGCGCCAAGCGTGGATCGCGATCAACAGATCGGCCGGTTCGCCGCCATAGGATTCACCTGTTTCGACGCGGTGGCCGCGCGCCCGCAGCAGCCGCGCCCAACGCATTGCCGTCGCGCGATTGCCGTTGCGCGAGAGTTTCCTTGCCGGAGTGATTAGGCTAATTTTCATTCACGATGGTCCAGCCGGTCGCTTCCACCCACCTCGTCGAGATGATGCAAGATGCGCGGGCGCGTACCCTTGAGCTTGTCGCAGGTTTGAGCGACGAGCAACTTATGGGGCCCCGCCTCCCCACCGTCAATCCGCTACGCTGGGAGATCGGCCACGTCGCCTATTTCTACGATTTCTTTATCCTGCGCCAGCTCTTCGGTGAGGAGAGTCTGCTTGGCAACGAAGCGGCCGATGGGCTCTACGACTCCATCGCCGTTCACCACGACACCCGTTGGGACCTGCCGTTGCTGACAATGGATCAGACGCTCGGCTACATGCAGGGCGTGCAGGACCGCTTGGCCGAGCGCCTCGCTAGCGATATCGCCAGCGAGCAGGACAGCTTCATCTACCAGTTCGGTGTGTTCCACGAAGACATGCACGACGAGGCGTTTATATGGGCGCGCCAGACGCTGGCCTATCCCACCCCGACTCTGAGCCTGGCGATCGACGTCCCCGAACAACGCCAGGCGGGCGGCCATCCGGGATTCGTCGAGGTGCCGGGCGGCGAGTTTATGATCGGCGCGAGCCCGGCGGCACCTTTCCTATTCGACAATGAGAAATGGCAGCATCCGGTCCGCATCGAGCCGTTCGCAATCGCGAGGGCGCCGGTCACCAACGCCGAATTTGCCGCCTTCGTCGACGCCGGCTGTTACAGCCGCGAGGAGTTATGGTCGCCCGAGGGGTGGACGTTGGTTGGCGAGAGCACGATGACCCATCCCGGCTATTGGGTCGCCGACGGACCCGGACAATGGCTGATGCGACGCTTCGACCAGACGATCCCGCTGCCGCTGCATGAGCCGGTCGTCCATGTAACCTGGTACGAGGCCGACGCC